>Ga0102940_1000154_pt1 | contig 47985 bp, 49 predicted proteins | sample SalPonR2_C_D1_MG_FD_78215 | JGI IMG/M metagenome (GOLD analysis project Ga0102940, IMG submission 78215) | Salt pond soil microbial communities from South San Francisco under conditions of wetland restoration - Salt Pond MetaG R2_C_D1_MG | ecosystem: Environmental > Aquatic > Marine > Intertidal... | reverse complement strand
GCCGCGTCCAGCTCGGGCCAGAGCGTGGCCGTCACGCCCGCCGCCCCCACCACGCGGGGCAGGGACAGGGCGACGTCCTGCACGCCCAGCACCTCGCCCGGCACCGATACGGACAGCACCGCCTGTTCATCCCCGCCGATCGCCCGGCAGATCCGGGCGAGTCCCGCGCCGATGCCGTACCAGGTGGCGCCCTTGCCCTCGATGATCGTGTAGGCCGCCCGGCGCACGCCCGCGTCGATATGGGCGCGCACGTCCTCGGTGATCGGCGCCCCCACCTGCGCGGCAAAGCTGGCCAGCGGCACCGACCCGGCCCGCGCGTTCGACCAGGCCAGCACCTCGGAATCGCCGTGTTCGCCCAGCACGTAAGCATGGACCGACCCCGGCGCGATCCCAAGGTGCCGCCCCAGCAGCCAGCGGAACCGCGCGGTATCCAGGATCGTGCCCGAGCCGATCACCCGCCCCGGCGCCAGCCCCGCGATCCGCGCGGTGATCTGGCCCATGATGTCCACCGGGTTCGAGGCCACCAGCAGGATCGCATCCGGCGCGACGGGCAGGACCTGCCCCACCACAGTGCGGAACACCTCGGCATTGCGGCCCAGAAGTTGCAGCCGGGTTTCTCCGGGTTTCTGACCCACCCCGCAGGCGAGGATGACCACCCCCGCGCCGTGCAGGTCGTCATAGCCACCCGCGCGCACCACGGCGGAACTGGCGAAGGGGACGGCATGGGCGATGTCCTCGGCCTCGGCCCGGGCGCGTTTTTCATCGAGGTCGATCAGCACGATCTCGCTCGCGATGCCCTGCAGGACCAGTGCGAAGGCGGCTGAAGAGCCGACCATGCCCGCGCCAACGATTCCGATTTTCATGGCTCAACCTTTCGCTGTTTCCTCAATCGTCGCGTACGGCGCCGCGCAGTGCCTTGACCTCGCCCCGCTTCTTCTTTGCGTCGACACGCTTGCGTTTCTGGTTTTGCGACACGCGGGTCTGGATGCGGCGCTTGGGCCGTTCCAGCGCCTTGCGGATCAGTTCGGCCAGCCTTTCCCGCGCGATTTCACGGTTGCGGGCCTGGCTGCGCGTCTCATCGCACTTGATCAGCACCGCACCCTCGCCGGTCCAGCGCTGCCCGGCCAGGCGCCGCAGCCGGGTCTTGACCGGCACGGGCAGGTTGGGCGAGCGCGCCGCCTCGAACCGCAGTTCCACCGCCGTCGCCACCTTGTTGACGTTCTGCCCGCCGGGGCCGGAGGACCGGACAAAGTGCTCGGTCAGTTCCCAATCGGCGATCGCGATCTGGTCGGTGATGTGAAGCGACATTGGCAGATTCTACATGGTCGTTGGGACGGGATGAACCCTGCCATTTTCTTGATCAGCACGGGCGCTTGCAGGGTAGTCATGTAAAAGGGCCGTTCCGGCGACGGAACGGCCCTTCGAAAGCTCAGGAGGTGGGGTCGGTTAGACTGCTCTGCCAGCCGCCCACCTGAAGTTCTGCACACCCAAGGGCTGCCTCAGATGTCAAACCTCCAAGCTGTCCCGACACCTCTCTCCAATCTCTTTCTAGACACTGGATCACCTCCTTTCATTGTTTCGCCTGCGGTCAGGAAAACACAAGATAAGGGGATCGCCAAAGGAAAAATTACTACATTTGAGTGACAGGCCGAACGAGCCGCGCGACTATGATCCGGAAGGGCACAAGTGCCACCAAGGCGATGGCCAGCTTGACCCCCCAGTCGGCCACGGCAAGCGAGACCCAGAGCGGTGTTTCCGGACCGGTCAAAAGAAAGGGTGCCGCGCCCTGGGCCCAGGCGATCTGCGCATCGGCAACCGCCCCGAAGGACAGTGCCGTGCTGAAGGCGATGGTGAAGAAAAGGGCGGTGTCCACGGCGGAGCCGATGACAGTCGAGGTCAGCGGCGCCTTCCACCAAGCCCCGTCGCGGAGGCGGGAAAAAATGGCGATATCCAGCAGTTGCGCGGCAAGGAACGCTGTCCCCGATGCCACGGCTACCCGCAGCGGCACGGCGGCATAGGTAAAGCCATCGCCCTGCAACATGATCTGGCTTCCGATCAGCGAGCAGATCACGCCTGTGACGAACCCGGCAAAGACGACGCGACGCGCGGGCCCGGCGCCATAGACGCGGTTCATGATATCCGTGACGAGAAAGGCGAATGGATAGGTAAAGGCACCCCAGGTCAGAAGGCCATCTAGCAGAAGGAATTGAACGAGGATATTTGAGGCCACGACAACGGTGGCCATGGCAAGGATGCCAGGAAGAAGACGGGTCATGATTTTGGTCCGTTTTGTCAAGGTCGCGGAGACTTGGCCCGGCCAGCACGACCAGACGCGCTGCGCTTACAGGGACGGTGCGTCTATTGTCAACTCAGTCTGCGGCGACGGCGGCGCATTGGCCCGGCAGGTCTGCCATCCGGAGCGGCCCGCGCGAAGGGCGCGGCGTGGCCTCCGGGTCCGGCGGGGGCGGATCGAGGATGTTGTTCACCCAGACCTGAGCATCTCTGCAGCCATCGCCTGGCGGGGGCGGAGCCTGGTTCTCGCAGGCGCGCTCGCCCTCGGGGCACCGCAGGCGTACATGGAAATGATAGTGATGGCCCCACCACGGCCGGATCTTGCGAAGCCATGATCTGTCTCCGCTTTCCCAGTCGCACATGGCCACCTTGGCGCCCGGAAAGACGAAAATCCGTGCGACCCGGTCGTCGCTGGCGGCGGCGCGCAGCAGGCGCATGTGTTCTTCACTCCAGTTGTCGTTCGTGAAGGCCCCGCGTTCGCGCCGCATCGAAATGGAGCTGATGTTTTCGCGTTCCTGTGCGGTCAGGTCGAGCCGGTTTGGCGGCAGCATCCAGATATCCGCGTCCAGACCCGACTGGTGGCTGCGGTGTCCGGTCAGCATCGGCCCGCCCCGCGGCTGGCTCATGTCGCCGACATAAAGACCCTTCCATCCGGGCAGGGTGGCGGCGAACCGGCTCAGGTCCGTTACGTAGTCAACGGTTGCCGGCTGCGCCCAGTTGCGATTGCGGCTCAGGCGCATGGCCTGCCATGTCGGCCCGGACTCCTGCAGTTGCACGGCGCCGGCCTGACACCCGCGCGCGTAGCCGCCATAGGCGGCGCTGGGCTGGGTCGAGGCTGCGGGCAGGTAGCCGAAGACCTGCTTGGCGACGCGAGTATCATTCGCGTTCTGGGTCGAGATGCTGGGCGGGCCTGTCCCGTCCCCGGATGACATGCCGCCATCGCCCCCGCTCTGGCAGGCGGCCGTCAAGGCAAGAGCCAGGATCAGGGCGCCGGTATCGAGGAACTTGACCATTTCACGCGATCTCCATCCGGATCGACCCAGCGTAGCAGAACGAAGCCCGCGAGGAAAAGCCCGATGACTGGGGTGAAGCCCAGACGCGCATCACCGAACCACCAAGTGAAAAATGCGATCAGGCCGGGAGCCAGAAAGGCGGTCGCCTTGCCGGACAGGGCAAATAGGCCGAAAGCCTCGGTCGGGCGCTCGGGATGGGTGTGGCGCACCATCATTGAGCGGCTGGCCGAGTATATGCCACCGCCCGCCCCGCCGATGATCGAGCCGCAGATGTAGAACAGTACGTCAGGAACCGGGCTACCCGGTGAAAGCGGGATACCCAGGACCTGTTCGCGGGTCATGCCGACGATGATGACGCACACAACCATAAGAGTGATGATGCAGAAATGGATCACGGGGCGCGGGCCGAACTTCTTGTCGGCGCGACCGGCGACCGACGTCGAGATCGCGGCGGCCACCGCTCCGATGATCCCGAAGACCGCAATCTGCATCAGCCTCCAGTCCAGCACGAGCGCGGCATAGACCCCCCCGAAGGCATAAAGCGAATTAAGCGCGTCGCGGTAAAGCATCGAGGACACCAGGAAGTTCAGCAGGCTCCGGCGATGAAAAACACCGGCAAGGGACTGCTTGAGGTCCCGCATGGCAGCACGCATGCCGCCCTGCCGGTTGGGCGTGTTGTCCTCGCGCACATACATCCAGTAGGGGATCATGAAGACCATGAACCATGCGGCGATGAAGGGGCCGACCGCGCGCGTGCCTTCCCGCGCCATGCCGTCCAACAAGTCGAAGGCGGGCGACAGGCCCAGCAGGGTCTTGCCCTCGCTGAATTCGTAGAAGAACGGCAGGAAGACCAGCAGCGCCACCACGCCGCCCCAATATCCGATCGCCGCACCGTCGCCCGAGATGCGGCCGATCTCATCATGGTCGCCCAGGCTGGGCAGGATCGCATTGGTGAAGACCAGCGCGTATTCGGCGGCCACGAAGGCGATGGAAAAGGCGACCAGGCAGAAGATCGCCGCCGACCCGTCAGGCACCATGAACCACAGCAGCGAGGTGAAGATCACGAAGACTGCGGAAAAGGCGATAAGCCATGGAAGACGTCGTCCCGTGCTGTCGGCATAGGCACCCAAGACCGGCGCGGTGAAGGCGATGAAAAGTCCCGCCAGCATTTGTCCCATGGACCAAAGCGACTGGGCCTGCGCGTCTGCGGCGCGTTCAGTCATGCCCCCGGTAAGGAAAAACTCGGCCGCGACGGTCGCGAAATAAGGGCCGAAGATGAAGGTCAGGCCCAACGTGTAGAAGGGCTGGGTCGCCCAATCGAAGGCCATCCAGCCCCGGACGCGTTTTTGCAATGCGCTTGCCATGACTGCCCCTCTCGCCTTCGGGGGATAAGACAGGCAAAGGCAGGAGCTGACAAGCCTCGCGTCAGTCCTGCATTGGCGGCCAGGGGCGCTCCGCATCCGCCCTCGTCCAGTCGCGGACCCAGCCGGGCAAGTCGGGCGGCGGGCTGGTCTCTCTCATCGCGGTGGTCACCTCGGTCGGGGTAACGATGCCATCCTTTCCGGTAACGGCCATCCGGAACAGCGCATGGTTGGCGCATTCGCCGTCGCTGCGCCACATCGCCTGTTCCAGGTAAAAGAACTTGTCGTCGATCCCAACGCAGCGGCTGCGCTGGGTCAGCTTGTAAAAGGCATGTACGCGGCGGCGATACCGGACCGAGGCACCCGCGACGGCCATGCCCCATTTGCGGGCTTTCAAAAGGTCGATCATGCCCGTGCGCTGGGCCATCGGCAAACGACCGAGATCAAACAGGGTCAGGGTGCGCCCGTTGTTGAGTTCTGCCCAGATATCCAAGTCCCAGGGCCAGCAGAGATGACTGCTTTCGTGGGTGTCCCAGAGCCCGATGCGCGGGGCCTTGCGGGCACGGGACATCTGCCATGACAAGCGAAGAAACGGGTACATGGTGTGACTTACCTTGCATGGGGCCCCCAGCGTCAAGGCTGACGCAGCGTGATTTCGGGCAACTCGGGGATTGCCCCCGTGCCGTCCGGTGCCTACTTGTCGGTGAACGAAAGGACCAGACCATGAATGATTTTCAGCAGATCGCGCTCTTGCTCATCGGCGTCGTGCGTTTCTTCATTATCGTGCATTTCATCATGAGCTGGCTGATCAATTTCCAGGTGCTCAACATCCGCCAGCCCTTCGTCTACCAGGTCTGGTCCGGCCTGAACCGCCTGATGGAGCCGATATACGCCCCGATCCGCAGCGTTCTCCCGTCAATGGGCGGGATCGACCTGTCGCCATTGGTGGCCCTGATCGGTGTCGAGATCCTGCGCATCCTGATTATCTGAGCGGGATCGCTCCGGGGGTCTTGCCCCCCGAATCGGGCTATGGGATTTGTCCTGTATCGCACCTCGGTAACAGACAGGTCCCTGAATGAGCGCTGCCACGCTGCTACGCGACGTTTTTGGTTTCGATGCTTTCCGCCCCGGTCAGCAGGAAATCGTCGAAGCCGTTGCCGCGGGCCGCAATACCTTGGCAATCATGCCCACCGGCGGGGGCAAGTCGCTGTGTTTCCAATTGCCCGCGCTGGTGCGCGACGGGGTGACTGTGGTGATCTCGCCGCTGATCGCCCTGATGCGCGACCAGGTGCGCGGGTTGCAAGAGGCGGGTGTTCCCGCCCATGCGCTGACCTCTGGCAATACCGAGGATGAGACCGACGCCGCCTTCCGCGCGCTTCAGGATGGCAGTTGCAAGCTGCTCTACATGGCGCCCGAACGACTGGCCTCGGGCGGGGCGCAACGGATGCTGAAACAGGCCGGTGTAACCCTGATCGCCGTGGACGAGGCGCATTGCGTCAGCCAATGGGGCCACGATTTCCGCCCCGACTACCTGCGCATCGGTGACCTGCGCCGGGCGCTGGACGTGCCGCTGGCCGCCTTCACCGCGACGGCCGATGCCGAAACCCGCGCCGAGATCGTCGAGAAGCTGTTCGATGGGCAGTCACCGCAGACCTTTCTGCGTGGCTTCGACCGCCCGAATATCCACCTCGCCTTTGCCGTCAAGGACCAACCGCGCCGACAGGTCATGGCCTTTGCCGCGGCCCGAAAGGGACAGTCGGGCATCGCCTATTGTGGCACCCGCGCCAAGACCGAAACGCTGGCCGCCGCTCTGCGCGAGGACGGACACAACGCCTGCCACTACCACGGCGGGATGGAGGCCGAGGACCGCCGCGCCATCGAGCGACGCTTCCAGCAGGACGACGGGTTGATCGTCTGCGCGACGGTGGCCTTCGGAATGGGGATCGACAAGCCGGATATACGCTGGGTCGCCCATGTGGACCTGCCCAAGTCGATCGAGGCCTATTACCAGGAAATCGGCCGCGCTGGCCGCGATGGGGCGCCGGCCGAGACGCTAACCCTTTTTGGTCCGCAGGATATCGGCTTTCGCCGCCAGCAGATTGACGAGGGGCTGGCCCCGCCCGAACGCCGTGCCGCCGATCATGGCAGGCTGAACGCGCTGCTTGGACTGGCCGAGGCGTTGAGTTGCCGCCGCCAGACCCTTCTGTCCTATTTCGGGGAAGAGGCCGCGCCCTGTGGCAATTGCGACCTTTGCGACAAACCCGCCGAGGTCTTTGACGGAACAACGCCTGTTCGCATGGCCCTTTCCGCGGCGCTGCGCACCGGTGAAAACTTTGGCGCGGGGCACCTGATCGAGATCCTGCTCGGGTCCGACACCGACAAGATCCGCCAGCGCGGGCACGACCGGTTGCCGACTTATGGCGTGGGCACCGAGTATTCCCGCCAGCAGTGGCAAGCGATATTCCGGCAGATGATGGGCCATGACCTGCTGCGCCCCGACCCCGACCGCCACGGCGCCCTGCGCATGACGGATCGAGCCCGCCCCATCCTGCGCGACGAGGAAAGAATCGAGCTGCGTGGCGACACCATCAAGACGGCCAAGACCGGCCCCAAGGTCCGGGCGATGGTCAACGAAGAGGATGCGCCGCTCCTTTCCGCGCTCAAGGCCAAGCGCCGGGCCCTTGCCGAGGCGCAGGGCGTGCCTGCCTACATCATCTTCAACGACCGCACCCTGGTCGAGATGGCCGAGACACGGCCGCGCACGCTGGATGACATGGCGCGGGTTTCGGGTATCGGGTCCAAGAAGCTGGAGAGTTACGGTGCGGCATTCCTGGCGGTCATCAACGGCGAGGCCGAAGGCATGCACCCCGCCCGTGCCAAGCTGGCGGGTCGCGACGAGGGCACGCTCTATGACCGTTTGCTGGAGGTTCAGGCCGATCTGTCCCGCGGCCCCGATGGCACCGACAAGCCGATGTCCTGTTCCGCCTCCTTGCTGGCCCGTGTCGCACGCCAGAAACCGCGCGATGAAAGCGCCATGGCGCGTCTACTGGGCGATCGTTACGCCGACCGTTTCGGCGCGGCTTTCCTGGACGTGATCACCGATGCCTGAGCGGTTTGACTGGCCATTTGCAGCACGCGACATATCCTTAGCACCAAGTTGATGAACAAGAGGTTTCAATGCTGACCGTCCTGTCCCCCGCCAAGGCCCTCGACATGGATCCGGTAGGCCACACGCCGACCGAGCCGATCTTCCGAGAGGAGGCGAACCGGCTGGCCCGGACGGCCCGGAATCTGCCGCTTGAGGAGCTGAAGTCCCTGATGCACCTTTCCGACGGCCTCGCGACCCTGAATCGCGACCGCTATCGCGACTTCCTGGACGCGCCGACCGAGGACGTGGTGAAACCTGCTGTCTTCGCCTTCAACGGAGACACCTACCAAGGGTTGGAGGCCAAGACCCTGTCAGAGGACGCGCTGCGATATGCGCAGGCCCATCTGCGCATCCTGTCGGGCCTTTACGGCCTGTTGCGCCCTCTGGACGCCATCCAGGCGCATCGGCTGGAAATGGGCAGCCGTCTCAAGACAAGGCGCGGCAAGAACCTCTATGATTACTGGGGCGACGAGATTGCCACGGCCTTGACCCGGCAGGCCGAGGAACAGGGCACAGATACCCTGGTCAACTGCGCCAGTGTCGAGTATTTCACCGCCGCCAACCGGTCCGCACTGGGGCTGCGTGTGGTCACGCCGATGTTCCTGGAAAACAAGGGCGGCAAGACGAAGATCGTCAGTTTCTATGCCAAGCGGGCACGCGGTTCCATGGCACGGTTCATCATGGAGAACCGGATCGAAGCCCCCCAAGACCTAAGGGCGTTCGACTACGGGGGCTACCGCCATGATCCCGAGCGGAGCGATGACGACAAACCTGCCTTCGTACGGGACTGGCCCGAAGGCTAGATGCGTTCGAGGGCCAAGGGGATGCCCTGACCGCCGCCGATACACGAGGTGATGAGCGCCTTGCGGTCGCCGGTCCGTTCCAATTCATGCAGCGCTTTGACCGTGATGATAGCGCCTGTGGCGCCAACCGGATGGCCACGCCGTTGCGGTTCACCTTGGCTGGGTCGAGACACAGCTCCTGTGAAACCGTCAGCGCCTGCGCGGCAAAGGCTTCGCTCGACTCGATCACGTCGAAATCCTCGGCCGTCAGGCCCGTTCGGTCGAACGGGGTGCGCACGGCCGTCACCGCGCCGTCCTTTTCGAAAACCGCGCGCAGCCCGGCCAGTGTCTCGGCCGTGTTGGGCTTGGGATGCTCGTCAGTGTCGAAAACCACCTCTTGCCGCTTGACCGTAACTGTCACGGGTGTGATTTCGCGCATAAAGTAGTCTGCCTTGGCAGCTTTCGCCGCGCGCTGCTGGCTTTCCAGGGCAAGAGCATCCTGCGCCTCGCGGCTGATCCCGTGTTCGCGGGCCACGTTTTCCGCGGTGACGCCCATATGCCCGCTGCCGAAGGCGCAGGTCAGCGCCTCCAGCTTCATGTCGAGCGATTTCACATCGCCCATCTTCGCGCTCCAGCGCTGGTCAGGCATGATGAAGGGGCTGCGCGACATGGACTCGGCCCCGCCGGCCACCGCGAATTCGGAATCTCCCAGCATCAGGGACTGCGCCGCCGAAACCACCGCCTGAACGCCGGTCCCGCACAGCCGGTTCACGTTCATCGCGGGAACGGTTTCGAGGATTCCTGCGCGCATCGCCGCCAAAAGTGCCGATGGCCGTGCGGGTGCCCGAAAGCAGAACTATATCGTCGGTCATGGGGCCCTTCTGTGCCTATTTGAGGCTACCGCGAAAGCAGATCGGGCCAAACATTGACGTTGCGGTGTTCCGGGCCGTGTCTGTCGGGCGCGGGCATGGTAGAATCCGCTTTTACGTGTTTGCCTCGCCGCAGGGAGAACACCCGATGACGGAATTCCTCGACGATATAGAAACCCGGCTGCCAGAGATCCGTGCGCTGACTGATCGCTACGAGGCGCTTCTGATGATCGACGATTGCCACGCGACAGGTTTCATGAGGCCAGAGGGTCCGGGGATGACCGACCACTCCGGGATCAGGGCGCATGTCATGAACGGCACCCCTGGCAAGGCGCTGGACGGGGCCATCGGCGGCTACATCGCCGGATCGCGGCCGGTGATTGATATGCAGCGCCAGCGTGCGCGGCTCTACCTGTTTTTCAACTTGCTGACGCCTGCCGTGGTGTCCGCCGGGATCATGGCACCGGGGCTTGTCGAAAAGGGCGAGAACCGACGTGCGCAGCTTTTCGAAAATGCCCGTCAGTGGCGTGACGCGCTGACAAGGGCGGGCTTTGACTTGCTGCCCGGCGAATTGGTCATGGGCGGGCGCATCGCGCTGCCGGGCATCCCGCCGGGCAAGCCGTCCATTGATTGGCCCGAGATCGTCTCCAAGGCGATCACCATGAAGGGTGTCTATAGTCGGGCAGTCTTCGAGACCTGGTACAATATGATTGCCAGGCTGGAAAACGGGCTGGACGTGCGGCCGATCATCACCCATCGCTTACCGGTCGGCCGGTTCCGCGACGGGTTCGGGGCCATGCTGTCGGGAAAGCCGGGCAATGTCATGTTGGACGGGACATGATGCGCCACCATTGGAAAGCCCGGGCGAAGCGGTCCCTTGTCAAGGTGCGCAGGAGAGTTCCGCCCGGCCTGCGACTGGTGCTGGGCCTGTTGCTGATCGTCGGCGGGATCTTCGGGTTCCTGCCGATCCTCGGGTTCTGGATGATCCCGCTGGGGATGGCCATTGCGGCGCTTGACATCAAGTCGCTGCGGGATTGGCTGCGCGGGGGGCGTCGAAAAGACCGGGGAGGCGCCGTGGAAGACGACGCCCGGTCCGCCGGTGGCAAGAACACCTGAGGGTTGCATCCGGGGTGTGCTTCGGTCCGATATGGCCGGGAACAGAGGCCATGCTCCCGGCCATACCGGACGGCGCGACGATTAGGCGACCCCCCTTTTGATTATGCCGCCCGGCCACATCGGCCCGGAGGGTCTCGGGGAATTGGGTCGGCGGCGCCGAGATCGCCGCCGACCACGCCCAAGTCCGGACTCTGCACCCAGCGGGTTGCCAAATAGCTAACCCGGGCGCAGACGAATGATTGGGATTTTCACCAGGTTCATGCGCAATCGAGGGATCGCGAACGTGATCGCAGGTGGCCGGAAGCCCTTTCCCCCTGACCTGAAATTCATTACGAAACCCACATGAAAAAGCCCGTGCCACTGACACGCGACCTTGTATTGATCGGGGGCGGCCACACCCATGCGCTGGTGCTGCGCGAATGGGGCATGGAACCGCTGCCCGGGGTGCGCCTGACAGTCATCAATCCGGGCCCCACCGCGCCCTATTCGGGGATGCTTCCGGGCTTCGTCGCCGGGCACTACGGGCGTGACGACCTTGATATAGACTTGGTGCGACTGGCCCGCTTCGCCGGGGCGAGGATCGTCGTCGGGCGCGCGACCGGGCTGGACCCCCGGGCCCGGACCATCACCGTCGATGGACGCGGCGACATCGCCTATGACGTCGCCTCGGTGGATATCGGTATCACCTCGGAAATGCCGATGCTGCCCGGTTTCGCCGAACACGGCATCCCCGCCAAGCCGCTTGGCCGTTTTGCCGCGCAATGGGAGGCTTTTCGCGCCGGGACCTCCACGCCGCAGGTCGCCGTGATCGGTGGTGGCGTGGCGGGGGCCGAGCTTGCCATGGCCATGGCCCATGCGCTGAATGAACGTGGTCACCGGGACGCGGCTGTGCATCTGATCGATCGCGGCGAGGTGCTGGAAGAATTCGCACCGCCTGCACGTGACCGGCTGCTGGCAGCGTTGGGTGAACAGGGCGTCGTCGCCGTCGAAGGGGCCGATGTCGTCGAGGTGACCTTTGATGCCGTCCACCTGGCCGACGGTCGCCGGATCGAAAGTCATTTCACAACGGGCGCGGCCGGAGCACGGCCGCAGGGCTGGCTGGCCGAGACAGGGCTGGACTGCCACCATGGCTATCTGTCGGTCACGCCGACCTTGCAGACGTCGTCGCCCGATGTCTTCGCCGTGGGGGATTGTGCGCATCTGGCCTACGACCCGCGCCCCAAGGCCGGAGTTTTCGCCGTGCGCGAGGCGCCGGTGTTGCATCACAACCTGGTTGCCCATTTGTCGGGCCGCCCCTTGCGACGGTTCAGGCCACAAAAGGATTACCTCAAGCTGATCTCTCTGGGCGGCAAGACGGCACTGGCCGAGAAACTGGGCACGGCGCGGAGGGGGCGGATTCTCTGGCGCTGGAAGGACCGGATCGACCGTCAATTCATGCGCCGGTTCCGCGATCTGCCCGCCATGGTGCCCGAGCCGCCCACTCGCGCCGCTAGCGGCGTGGCCGAGACGATGGGGCGCGCGCCGCTCTGTTCCGGCTGCGGGGCCAAGGTGGGCGGCGGTGCGCTGGACACCGCGCTGGACGGTCTGCCGCCTCCCGGACGGGACGACGTGGTCAGCCTGCCCGGCGATGATGCCGCAGTCCTGTCCATGGGCGGCACACGGCAGGTTCTCAGCACCGATCACCTGAGCGCGGTGACAGAGGACCCGGCCCTGATGGCGCGGATCGCTGCCATTCATGCGTTGGGCGATGTCTGGGCGATGGGCGCAGCGCCGCAATCGGCGCTCATCAGCCTGATCCTGCCACGCATGGTGCCCGGGCTGCAGGCTCGCACCCTGGCCGAGATCACGACGGCCGCGTCGGATGTGATGGTGCAGGCCGGGGCGGTGATCGTGGGCGGCCACACCACCCAAGGGGCCGAGCTGACGATCGGCTTTACCGTCACCGGGCTGGCCGAAGCCGCGCCGATCACGGTGCGCGGCGCGCGACCGGGCGACGCGCTGATCCTGACCAAGCCCATCGGTTCCGGCACTATCCTTGCGGCAGACATGCGCGGTCAGGCACGCGGCGCGGATGTGCTGAGCTGCTTGGAGACGATGATCCAGGGGCAGGGCGAGGCGTCGCGGCTGCTCCGCTGCGCCCATGCCATGACGGATGTGACTGGCTTCGGGCTGGCTGGGCACCTTTCGGCGATCTGCCGTGCCTCGGGGACCGGTGCGGTGCTGCACGAGGTGCCTGTCCTGCCCGGCGCGCTGGAATTGGCCGGGGACGGGGTTCGCTCGACTCTCTTTGCCGACAATGTTGCCTATTCCTTGCCGGTGAAAGGGCCTGAAGGTGCGCTGAAGGCCCTGCTGTTTGATCCGCAGACCTGCGGCGGCCTGCTGGCTGCCGTTGCCGGGGACGTGGCCGAGGACACATGCGCCGCCCTCTGCGCTGCGGGCTATCCTGCCAGCGTGATCGGCCGGATGACCGGGGGCGACAGCATCAGCCTGCAGACTTGACGGCCTCGGCGATCCGCGCGGCGAGCGCATCGCGGTCGGTTGATGTCAGGCTCTGGGCCTCGACCTCGGCCAGCACGGGATGGGCGCGCGCCGCGCGCGACTTGGCGTAGCTGGGATCGTAGTGGTCCTGCATCAGCGCGCGGGCAAGACCCGCGTGGTTCCCTGCCTCCAGCAGGGCTAGCCAACCGTCCACCACCGCCCGGCCGCGATGGCGCGTCAGGACCCTCAGGCGGTCTTCCAGATCATTCTTCCGGGCTATGATGTCCGCGTAGGCCTCGACCAGGTAAGCGGCGCGCGCCGCAAGCGGGGCATCGATCACGATCCGGGGGGCGTCCTTCATGGCCGCCCAAAGGATGGGCGGGATGATGCGGTCGCCGATCTTGCTGCTTTCGGCTTCCAACACGACCGGCCGGCCCGGGTCGAGATCCAAAAGGCGGCAGGCGAGCGCACTTTCAAAGGCTTTCTGGCTGGGCTGGTCGGCGGCCGTCCCACCGAGGATGGAGCCCCGATGCCCCGCCAGCCCCTCAAGGTCCAGAACCTGGACGCCGAGACCCCGCAAGCGGTGCAGCAGGTCCGTCTTGGCCGTGCCGGTGTAGCCGTCCAGCAGGATGACCCGATGCGTCAAAGGCACATCGTAGAGCATAGCGTGGACGAGCCTGCGGTAGGTCTGATAGCCGCCCGAAACGGTCTCGGTCCGCCAGCCCACGGCCCGCAGGATGGTCGCGACCGAGCCCGACCGTTGTCCGCCGCGCCAACAATAGACCAGCGGCTGCCAGGCACCATCGCGGTCGGCGAGTTCGGTCTCCAGATGCTGTGCCACGTTGCGTGCTACCAGCGCCGCGCCGGTCTTGCGCGCTTCGAAAGGCGCCACTTGCGTGTAGATCGTGCCGACCCGCGCGCGTTCTTCGTTCGACAGGGCGGGCAGGTTGATGGCACCGGGGACGTGATCCTCGGCGAACTCGGCCGGGGACCGGACGTCGATGACATCGTCATAGCCATGGGCCAGCAGGGCAGCGAGTGTGGTGTAATCCTCGGGCATGCGGCCTGCTTATCCGACAGGGCCGGTCTGCGAAAGCCGCTCCGGGGGAGTTCAGTCCGGGGGCGTCAGTGGATGACGCCCCACTTCGGACAGCGTGAACCAGCGGCCATCTTCCAGCACCGCCGGAACCAGCGGGCGGCCATAGCCGGCGCCGCCGTCAAGGTTGATGCGGTTGCCCTCGTGGCGGGGATGGTCCAGCGCGGTGTGACCATGCACGATCATCTCGCCATGGTCGCGGGTGTCGTCGAGCCAACCTTCGCGGATCCAGATCAGGTCTTCCTCGGACTGATCCTCGACGGGAATGCCGGGGCGGATGCCGGCATGGACGAACAGATGTCCCTGCGCCCGGTGCCACAGGTGCAACCCCGCAAGCCAGTCCAGATGGGCGCTCGGCACGGCGTCACGGGTCTCGGCCAGCAGTGCGGGCCGGTCGGATGTCAGGTCGTCGGCCATGACCCCGTAGGCAGCCAGCGTCGCGGGTCCGCCCAAAGCCGGGTAAAGCCAGCCCTTGCCGGAGGTTATGGCCGGATCGTGTTCCACCCCGTCTCGGACAAATCGCAGGAACATGCGGTCGTGGTTGCCCAGAAGCACAGTCCAGTCGCGCCCCGCGGCCTGCCCTTCCATGAGCCGGTCGATTACGCCCCTGGTGTCGGGCCCGCGATCGGGTAGATCACCGAGAAAGACATGGGGTGCATCCCGCCCGCCATCGGCCTCGGTTAGCGCCAGCGCGCGATCGAGCTGGGCCAACTGACCGTGAATGTCGCCGATGGCGTAGAGCATTTGAAGGTCCTCGGGACGGAAGGGTGCCGATCCGGCACCCTTCCTTCTGGTTTCAATCCACGTTGAAGGTCAACGGTTTGACCTGCTTGAACAGCTCGGTCCCCTTGAGCTCGTTCAGCGCGGCGGTTGGAACGGGCTCGTCCACGTAGAGCAGCGCGATGGCCTCGCCCTTGTCGGTCGAGCGGCCCAGGGTGAAGTTGGCGATGTTCACGCCATGCGCCCCCATGGTCGCCCCGAGTGCACCGATGATGCCCGGCTTGTCGTCGTTGGTGGTATAGATCATGTGCTCGCCGATTTCCGCGTCGATATTGATGCCCTTGATCTGGATGAAGCGCGGCTTTCCATCGCTAAAGACCGTGCCCCCGATGGAGCGTTCGCGGGTGTCGGTGACAACGGTGACCTTGATATAGCCCTCGAATGCGCCGGACTGGTCCTGCTTGGTGGTCGATATCTGGACACCGCGTTCCTTGGCGATGACCGGGGCAGACACCACGTTCACGTCCGGGTTCGTCACGGTCATGATACCTGCCACGGTGGCCGAGGTCAGCGCTGCAAGGTTCATCTCGGAGGCCTCGCCGTCATACAGGATGTTGATCGCCTTGATCGGCTCGTCCGTCATCTGACCGATGAAGTTGCCCAGATGGTCGGCAAGCTTGATCCAGGGTCCCATGATCTTGGCCTCCTCGGCGGTGACAGAGGGCGAATTCAGCGCGTTCTGAACCGCCCCTGTCAGAAGGTAATCCGACATCTGTTCGGCCACCTGCAACGCGACGTTTTCCTGTGCTTCGGTGGTCGCCGCGCCCAGGTGCGGGGTGCAGACCACGTTCGGCAGCTCGAACAGCGGGTTGTCGGTAGCCGGTTCCTGCGCGAAGACGTCGAAGGCGGCACCGCCGATATGGCCCGATTTCAGCAGGTCGGCGACGGCTTCTTCGTCGACCAGCCCGCCGCGGGCGCAATTGATGATGCGTACGCCTTTCTTGGTCTTTTCCAGGTTCTCGCGGCTCAGGATGTTCTTCGTGGCGTCCGTGAAGGGCACGTGCAGGGTGATGAAATCCGCCCGCGCCAGTAGTGCGTCCAGCTCGACCTTCTCCACGCCCATCTCGGTGGCGTGTTCCTCGGAGAGGTAGGGGTCATAGGCGATGACCTTCATCTTCAGCCCGCGGGCACGGTCGCAGACGATACCTCCGATGTTGCCCGCGCCGATCACGCCAAGGGTCTTGCCGGTCAGTTCGACCCCCATGAATTTCGACTTTTCCCACTTGCCCGCATGGGTGCTGGCGCTTGCCTCGGGAATCTGGCGGGCAACGGCGAACATCATTGCGATGGCGTGCTCTGCTGTGGTCACCATGTTGCCGAAGGGGGTGTTCATCACGATGATGCCCTTCTTCGAGGCTGCCTCCTTGTCGATGTTGTCGGTGCCGATCCCGGCGCGACCGATGACCTTGAGGTTGTCCGCGGCGGCGATGATCTTTTCCGTGGCCTTGGTGGCCGAACGGATAGCAAGGCCGTCGTAGTCGCCGATGACTTTCAGCAAGGCGTCCTTGTCCTTGCCCAGGTCGGGCTGGAAATCCACTTCGATGCCGCGGTCACGGAAGATTTGAACGGCGGCGTCGGAGAGTTTGTCGGAGATGAGTACCTTGGGGGACATGTCTGTGGTCCTTGTCAATTGGGCGCTCTTCACGGTCTTCGCCCGTCATCGCGAGGGGAAAGGGCGAAGACCCGGATGAGCGATGGTGTCAGGAAAGGGCGGCGATCTCTTCTTGGAACGCCCAGTCGAGCCAGGGCAGAAGTGCCTCGATATCGCTGGTCTCGACGGTGGCGCCGCACCAGATGCGCAGGCCTGCGGGGGCGTCGCGATAGGCGCCCACGTCAAGGGCCACGCCTTCGGACTCCAGCCGTTTCTGCACGGCCTTTGCGAAAGCCGGACCGTCAGAAATGCGCCCGTCGGTGAACTTCAGGCAGACGCTGGTGTTCGACCGGGTGGCGGGATCTTCGGCCAGGTTGTCTATCCAGTCGCGGCTGGCGCAGAAATTCCAGATCGCCCGTGCGTTGGTGTTGGCGCGGTGGATCAGCGCGTCCAGCCCGCCGATGGATTTCGCCCAGCCCAGGGCGAAAAGATAATCCTCGACGGCCAGCATCGACGGGGTGTTGATCGTCGCTCCTTCGAAGATTCCGGCGTTCAGCTTGCCGCCCTTGGTCATGCGAAAGATCTTTGGCAGCGGCCAGGGCGGTGTGTAGGTTTCCAGCCGTTCGACAGCGCGGGGCGAGAGAATCAGCATCCCGTGCGCAGCCTCGCCACCCATGACCTTTTGCCAGGAAAAGGTGGTTACATCCAGCTTGTCCCAGGGCAGATCCTGCGCGAAAGCGGCCGAGGTGGCATCGCAGATCGTCAGGCCCGCGCGGTCCGTTGGGATCACTTGCCCCGAAGGGACACGCACGCCCGAGGTCGTGCCGTTCCAAGTAAAGACGATGTCATTATCGTAGTTCAGCCCGGCCATGTCGACGATCTCGCCGTAGTCGGCCTCGTGCACCGTGGCCTCGACGCTGAGCTGCTTGACCGCGTCGGTGACCCAGCCCGCGCCGAAGCTTTCCCAGGCAACGACCTCGACGGGCCGTTCGCCCAGCAGGGACCACATTGCCATTTCGACGGCCCCGGTGTCCGAGGCCGGCACGATGCCAACCTTGTAGTCTGCGGGGATGCCGAGCACCTCTCGCGTGGTCTCGATGGCGGATTTCAGTTTGTCCTTGCCCACCGCGGCCCGGTGCGACCGGCCAAGGGGGGCATCGGAAAGTGCCTCGAGCGTCCATGTGGGGGGTTTGGCACAGGGGCCAGAGGAAAAACGCGGGTTGGCCGGCCGCGTCGCCGGTTTCGTCGTGGTCATTTTTGCTACCCTTCCAGATAAGCGCCCCTCGTTGGGGAGGGGTGTCCCACGGACGCTCCTAGTGCCTTTGCCGCGCTGCCGCAACTGGAAAAACGCCTAAAAGCGACGCTTTCAAAGCGCCGGGCGCCATTTCATTTATAGGTGCCCAAGGGGGAACGTTGCGGCGCTTGTAATATAAGAAAAATTTTATATTTTGTATCGAATGAACAGCTTGATCGAACACGAGGCCCTTTGGCGCGCCGGCATCTTCGTGGTTTTGCTGACCGCTTTCGCCATCTGGGAGCTCGCCGCACCTGCGCGCCGGACCGGGATTCCGCGGGTCATCCGATGGGGCAACAATTTCGCGATGGTGGTTCTGGATGCACTTATCCTTAGGCTGTTATTCCCCATACTTGCGGTTGGTGTTGCCGAACTGGCCACCCGGAACGGCTGGGGCCTTTTCCCGGCACTTGGGGTCTCGGGCGCCTTCGCGGTGATCGCGGGTGTGTTGCTTCTTGACCTCGCGATTTACGGGCAGCATGTGATGTTTCACAAGGTTCCCGTGCTATGGCGTTTGCACCGCATGCATCATGCCGATCCGCATTTCGATGTCAGCACCGCACTGCGATTCCATCCGGTCGAGATCGTGCTTTCCATGGCCATCAAGATGGCTGTTGTACTGGCCATCGGCCTGATGCCTCTCGCGGTCGTCCTCTTCGAAATCCTGTTGAGCGGGACCGCGCTGTTCAACCATTCCAATGCACGCTTGCCGCGGGCAATCGAGCCGATAGTGCGGTCCTTCGTCGTAACGCCCGACATGCACCGGGTCCACCACTCCGATATCCGGGCTGAAACCGACAGCAATTACGGGTTCTGCCTGCCTTGGTGGGATCGACTGTTCGGCACGTATACGGCCCAGCCTCGCAGGGGCCATGCGGGCATGGGCATCGGGATCGGGCGCTATGGCTCGCGTCGGGATCAATGGCTGGACCGCTTGCTTGTCCAACCTTTTCGCAGCGGCAAGTGACGTGCTGGCACCTTGAGCCGTTTTGTGGTTGTCCTGCGGCAAACGGAAAGGATGCCGCATGGATGTCGTGACTCTGATCTCTAGGCCCGGGATGCTGGAGCCGGCCCTTGTTGAGAACCTGCGCAACGCTTGGGGCGGGGGCGAGGCCCTTTGGCTGTCGCCGGACGAGGCGGCAGAGTTCACAGTCTCGGCACGGCCCGCCAATTTTGGGATGGTGCGCGCGGAACTGGACGCGCTTGGCGTGGATCTGAATCTTCAACCTGTCGAGGGACGCCGCAAGGCGATGCTGCTGGCCGACATGGACAGCACCATGATCCGGCAGGAGTGTATCGACGAACTGGCCGCCGAGGCCGGGATCGGCTCGCGCGTGGCCGAGATCACGGCCCGCGCCATGAACGGCGAGCTGGATTTCGAGGGCGCGCTGATCGAGCGGGTGGGCCTCTTGCGGGGGTTGGAGGTGCAGGTCATCGACAAGGTCTTGTCCGAGCGGATCACGTTCATGCCCGGCGGCAAGGCGCTGGTCGCGACGATGAAAGCCGACGGCGGCCACGCGGTGCTGGTATCCGGCGGCTTCACGGCTTTTGCAAGCGCGGTGGCCCGTGCGCTGGGCTTCGACGAATATCGCGCCAATGTGCTTTTGGAGGAGGCTGGAAGACTGACCGGCGACGTGGGCCGCCCGATCCTGGGCCGCGAGGCCAAGATGCAGGCACTGGAAGAAACCACGACCCGCCTGGGCTTGTCGGAGCGCGATGTTCTGGCCGTGGGCGACGGGGCCAACGACCTTGGGATGCTGGGCCGGGCGGGCAGCGGCGTGGCCCTGCACGCCAAACCCGCCGTGGCGGCCCAATGCGCGTTGCGCATCAATCACGGGGACCTGACAGCGCTTCTGTTCCTGCAGGGCTACTCTCGGGATGCGTTTGCCGCCTAGCGGGCTTGCCCGTCGAGGCCCGGTGCTGCCCGCATCTCGCCCGTCACCTGTCCGGCAAAGTTCGTGATCTCGGGGTTCAGGTAGGCACGAACCTGCGGGTCGGCGGCGTCGACGACACCGAGGCGTGCCAGCAGGGCCGCCATGGCACATTCCGCCGCACGCGTCGCCCCGTCGGTGATCTTCAGCGCGATGCCCATCCGTTGCTCGGGCAGGATGGCGATGAAATAGCCTTCGGCCCCGGTCTTGACCGCGGCCTTGCCGCCGGCGGCGCGCATCAGCCGGGTGCAGGCGCGGTCCTCGCCGGCGACCAGCTCGGGGTGGGTCATCATGGCCTCGCGTAGCGTGACCATGGCCTTCGACCGGGAGTCCGACCGGTCATGGGCGCTGGCGAACCGGGCCATGGCGCGGGCCATGGCGTGAATTGTGGTCGCATGGTTGGGCGCGGAACAGCCGTCGATGCCCCAGCAGGGGCTTTCGGCCCCGGTCGTCTCTTCGAAGCCCTCTTTGATGGCGACCTGCAGCGGATGGTCCATCTCCAGGTAATCCGGCGCGGCACCAAGGTGGCGCGTCACGGTCAGGAACCCGCAGTGCTTGCCCGAACAGTTGTTGTGATAGCGGCAGGGGCTGTCCCCGGCACGGATCATCTCGAATTTGGCTGCCCGGTCGCGTGGGGGCTGCGGACCGCACAGAAGGTCCGCGTCGTCCAGGCGCATCGCCGTCAACCAGGTGCGCACACGGTCGGTGTGGATATGCGCCGCCGCATGCGAGGCGCAGGCCAGGGCCAGTTGTTCGGTCGCCAGCCCGGCCGCCCGGGCCGCGCCCGTTTCGACCAGGGGCAGGGCCTGGATCATCTTGGCCGAAGACCGCGGATAGGTGACATGGTCGGGATCGCCCCAGGCCTCCACGATCTGCCCGCTGTCGTCGCATATGACCGCGTGGCCCCGATGGCTGCTTTCCAGAAGGTCCCCGCGCAAGAGTTCAACGAGGTGCTGCGCCCGTGCCATGCTGCTCCTTTCCTGCGCGACAACCCGCGCGGTGCATGCCGAAACAGGGGAATTCCCATCTTGGCATTTTCTTGCTACTGCTAGGGGTATCGAGTTGATCTGCTCCGATCCAGAGTAAAAGGTGCGGGCACAAGGCACCGGGGGTCGACCGGACAGAGGCAAGGACAGCTTGGAGGCTGTAGACATGATTTCACGACTATCGCGCGGCCTGGCCGTGGCAGCGGCCATATGCACGGGTACGGCTGCGTTGGCGCAGGAGGAGAGTTCCAATCGTGTGGCGGCGAACACCGACTGGTCGGTCTTCGTAGAGGAAGACCCGGTGCAGTGCTGGGGCGTCTCCGCACCCAAGACCGAAGAGTTCTTCCGCGACGGCAACCCGGTGTCAGCCAGCACCGGCGAGGTTCTGCTCTTCGTGTCCTATCAACCCGCAGAAGGCGTGCAGGGTCAGGTCAGTTACAACGGCGGCTATCCTTTTGACGAAGGCTCGACCGTCAGCCTTGAGATCGGCGGCGACAGCTTCGAATTGTTCACCGAGGGCGAATGGGCATGGGCGGCGACGCCGGAGGATGACGCCGCGATCGTCGCGGCGATGAAGCGTGGGGCCGAGGCGGAACTGACGGGTGAATCGGGCCGTGGAACGCAGGTTGTGCATACCTTCTCGCTGCTGGGGTTCACGGCGGCGGTGGAAGATGCAGGGAGTCGCTGCTCCAGCTAGGTATGGAAAGGTTCGGCAATGCGAAAGGCGGACTCCGGCGGGCCCGCAGCCTTCGTGTTCTGGCTGACAACTTCCATTCAGACGGCCAGTTGGAACAGCACACCGGACAGGATCGCCCCGCCGATTCCCAGGGCGATGTAAAGCGCGAAGACCCGGCGCACGACCAACGCCCAGACGGCCGCCATCGCGGGCACCGAGCTGACCGCGCCAGCGACCATGAAGGCCATTGCGGCGCCGGCGGTCATCCCCTGTTCGGTCAGCCCCGCCAACAGGGGCGGCGCGACATAGCTGTTCAGGTAGGCGGGCATCCCCACGAAGGCCGAGATAACGATGGGCACCACGCCCTCGCCCCCCACGACATCGGCCACGGCCTCGGCGGGGATATAGGTGATCAGCAGGGCCTCCAGCACATAGGCCAGGGCAAGCCACTTCAGCAGGAACATCCCATTGCCCAATAGCTCGCCCCGGAAGGTGGCGCGGCGGTCCGCCTCTTGCCAGAAGCGCCAGACAGGGCGGGCCTCGGCCTTGGGCGCCGAAGAACAACAGGACCCGCAACCCGCTTTCTGGCGAGACACGTTTGACAGGTGTCCCGCATGGGTCAGGGCCCGCACCACGAAGCCCCCCATCAGGCCGAGACCGACGGCCGCGACCGCCTTGCCGATGGCAAAGGGCCAGCCAAGGGCTGCGGCGGTGATAAGCAGCGTCGGTGGGTCGATCAGCGGCGAGGCGAGCCAGAACGCCATGATCGCCGACAGCGGCGCCCCCGCAACGATCAGCGCGGCGATAAAGGGAATGACCTGGCACGAACAGAACGGCGCCAGCCCCCCGAAGACGGCCGCCATGAAGATCGCCTGGACCTCACGCCCCTGGAACGCGCGCGAGACCAGCGTTTCCGATCCCGTCGCCTTGAGCCCAGCGATCAGGATCACGGCAAAGACGATATAGGGCGCGGTCCGGCCAAGGGCCGACAGCGAGAACTCCACGGTCGGCCGCAATTGTGGCGGGTCCAGCAGCGCCACCGCGAGAAGCACGAGGGCGGTCACGGCCCAGACAGTTTTCAGCCGTTCAGGCAGGCGCGGCTCACGCCGCTCGATCAGTTCCGTATCAGCCATCGTTGGCCACTTTTCTGGTTTCGTCGGCACAGCATTCGTTGAGGATGAACCCCGCCAGCGCCTCCAGCTGATCGTAATCCGCGCGGTTGATCACGCTGCGGCCTTGCTTGTGCTGGATGACAAGCCCGGCGGCCTTCAGGAATCTCAGGTGATGGGCAAGGGTCGAGGGCGCGATTCCCGTTCGATCCTGAATCGTGCCGATCGTCAGTCCATCACGGCCGGCCCGGACGAGGCAGCGCAACACGTCGAGCCGCGCCTCAGATCCCATGGCGGCAAATCCCTGGCTGGCTTTTTCGTTTCGCATATCGATACCTTTCCAAAAAATTATATAACTAGGCTTATAGTTATGTCGAGCGCATAGGTGGATTTTCTTTGGATTTCGACCTTCGCTCCTATATGAGGCCCACCTGACCCCAAGAGACGCGAGTATTCCGATGTCGGCCCCGGCCCCGATCACGCAGGACGTTCTGACCATCAAGCGGCAAGTGCCCGAGGATGGCCCGACCAATATCGTCGGCCTGACCCGGCCCGGCTTGCGCGATGCGCTGATCGAAATGGGCACGCCCGAGAAGCAGGCCAAGATGCGGGTCAACCAGATCTGGCAATGGGTCTATCACTGGGGTGTGCGTGACTTCTCGGAAATGACGAACCTGGCCAAAGACTTTCGTGCCAAGCTGGCCGCGCATTTCGTGATAGAACTGCCCGAGCTGGTGTCGAAGACCGTCAGCGCCGATGGCACCCGCAAATACCTGGTGCGGATTGCCGGCGGGCACGAGGTCGAGGTCGTCTATATCCCTGAAGAAGACCGCGGCACGCTGTGCATTTCGTCCCAGGTGGGCTGCACGCTGACCTGTTCGTTCTGTCACACTGGCACGCAGAAACTGGTACGCAACCTGACCGCCGGAGAGATCATCGGGCAGGTCATGATGGCGCGCGACGATCTGGGCGAATGGCCCGAGCCTGGGCAGGGCACCGGGGAAAACGGCCCGCGCCTTTTGTCGAACATCGTGCTCATGGGTATGGGAGAGCCGCTCTACAATTTCGAGAATGTCCGCGATGCCATGAAGATCGCCATGGATGGCGAAGGCATTGCCCTGTCGCGCCGCCGCATCACGCTCTCGACCAGCGGTATCGTCCCCGAGATCGCCAAGACCGCCGAAGAGATCGGTTGTCAATTGGCCGTGTCCTTCCACGCCACCACGGACGAGGTTCGCGACAAGCTGGTGCCGATCAACCGGAAATGGAACATCGCGGCCCTGCTTGAGGCGCTCAAGGCCTATCCGAAGGCGTCGAATTCCGAGCGGATCACGTTCGAATACGTGATGCTCAAGGACGTCAACGACAGCGACGAGGACGCCCGCCGTCTGGTCAAACTGATCGAGGGCATCCCCGCCAAGATCAACCTGATTCCCTTCAACGAATGGCCGAGCGCACCATATGAACGCTCCGATTGGGCCCGAATCCAGAGCTTCGCCGACATTGTCTACAAGGCGGGTTACGCCAGCCCCATACGCACTCCCCGTGGGGAAGACATCATGGCGGCCTGCGGACAGTTGAAATCGGCCACGGAACGCGCGCGCAGGTCGCGCCGTGACATCGCGGCCGAGGCGGGCTTGGCGAGCGATTAACCATTCGCCAAGACGAATCGTGCATTTCTCGGGTCATGGAACAGACCTCGAACATCCCCCGGTTGAGCACGGCCGCGCACCAGGCTTTGCGAGAGGCCGCCGCTCATGACGGTATCGCCACTGCAGACCTGATCGAGCAGGCCCTGGAACGGGAATTGCGGCGGCGCGAACGGCGCCGGACTCTGATCGCCCGGCACCGGCGACGCACCGTTTTTCCGCTGCTCGAGGCGTCTATCACCTAAGCGGGCAATTGCAGCCGCGGGGCAGGGGTCAGCGGCCCGGGATGGTCTCGCGCTTCTCTCCCGCCCCGTCCCAGGTTTCGAGGTAGGCCACCGCCTCCTCGGCCGTCTCGACGTAGCGGAACAGCTCCAGATCCTCGTCCGAGATCGTTCCGGCCTCGGCCAGCGCCTCCCAGTTGATGATCCGTTCCCAGAAGTGCCGTCCGAACAAAAGGAACGGGATCTTTTCCATCCGGCCCGTTTGAATCAGCGTCAGGGTCTCGAACATCTCGTCCATGGTGCCAAAGCCACCGGGAAAGATGCACAGCGCCCGCGCGCGCATCAGGAAATGCATCTTGCGGATCGCGAAATAATGGAAGTTGAAGCAAAGGTCCGGCGTGACATATTCGTTCGGCGCCTGCTCGTGCGGCAGCACGATATTCAATCCGATGCTCACCCCGCCCGCGTCGGCGGCGCCGCGGTTGCCTGCCTCCATAACGCCGGGTCCACCCCCGGTCACGATGACGTTCTCCAGGCCGCCGTCGGCGACCGATTGTTCCGTCATCAGCCGCGCGAAGGTTCGTGCCTCTTCGTAGTATTGCGAGAGGTCGGCGAGCGTCTTTGTTCGGGCGCTGGCCTTGTGCGCAGGCTCCGGAATGCGGGCCCCGCCGAACAGCACGATGGTGGAATTCACCCCCGCCTCGTTCATCTTCAGATCGGGCTTGAGCAGTTCCAGCTGCAACCGCACCGGGCGCAGCTCGTCGCGGCACATGAAATCGTCGTCGGTGAAGGCCAGCCGATAGGCCGGTGACCGGGTCTGCGGCGTATCCGGGACATGCTCGGCCACCTGGCGGTCCTCGCCCGAGTAGCGGAAGGGATGGCGGCGCGGGTCGTTGGTCATGAGCAGCTCCTCGGACATGGTCGCTTTGGTGATGGCAGGCTTCGCGCCCCTTGTCCAATGACTGCCGATCACGGGGCGATTGCCCAAGGCGCCGTCACAGGCTATTGCGCGGGAAACCGAAATATCGCATCGGAGAATGCCCCATGTCCAACGCCCAACTTGAAAACGCCATCGAGGCCGCCTGGGAAACCCGCGACCAGATCACGCCCGCCACTGGGGGCGAGACCCGAGAGGCGATCGAGAGTACCCTGAATGCTCTTGATAGCGGCCAGCTGCGCGTGGCCGAACGACGGGACAACGGTGATTGGTACGTCAACCAGTGGGCCAAGAAGGCCGTCTTGCTGGGCTTCCGCATCAAGGACATGGAACAGCAGGATGGCGGCCCGCAGGGCAGCGGCTGGTGGGACAAGGTCGACAGCAAGTTCAAGGGTTGGGGCGACCGGGAATGGACTGAAGCGGGCTTTCGCGCCGTTCCCAACTGCGTGGTGCGCAGATCAGCCTACATCGCGCCCGGCGTGGTGCTGATGCCCTCCTTCGTGAACCTTGGCGCCTACGTGGACGAGGGCACCATGGTCGATACCTGGGCCACCGTGGGCAGTTGCGCGCAGATCGGCAAGAACGTGCACCTGTCAGGCGGTGTCGGCATCGGCGGCGTTCTGGAGCCGATGCAGGCCGGACCGACCATCATCGAGGACAACTGCTTCATCGGGGCGCGATCCGAGGTCGTCGAGGGTTGCATCGTGCGCGAAGGCTCGGTTCTGGGCATGGGCGTCTTCATCGGCAAATCCACCAAGGTCGTTGACCGCGAGACGGGCGAGGTTTTCATGGGCGAGGTGCCACCCTATTCCGTGGTCGTTTCGGGGTCCATGCCGACCAAGAATAACCTGAACCTCTACTGTGCGGTGATCGTCAAGCGGGTGGACGAACAGACCCGGTCCAAGACCGGCATCAACGAGCTGCTGCGCGATTGATGCTTATCAGCCGGACCCTGGCCCAACGCCGGATCGCGGCAGGTGTCCGGCCCGGCTGGCTGGCGGCCTGGGGGCCCGTGGCGCTGGACGCGTCCTGCCTGGTGGCGGTCTTCGCCCTGGCCTTCGGCCCGGCCCGGGACCTGGTCAACGCGCAGGAGCTGCCGCTTTGGGCGGTGATCGCGGCGCTTGTCACCCTGGGGTTCTTACCCATTCAAGGGGTTCTTATCGTTTCTTCGCTCTGGGCGACCCGGTCGCGCTGGGAGGACAAGGAGGCCGACGATGGCTGAAAAGACACCCCGCGAGCAGAAGGTCTATACCCTGCTGGTCGAGGTTGGGCGCCATGCGGGCGACGGCTTGCCCGAAGGCAGCACCGGCGCGGCGCTGATGTGTTATGCCAGTGGCGTGGACGAGGCCGAGGCGGTGCGCGAAACCGTGGCGATCCTAAAGCAGGCCGACCTGGCACCACTGGATGTCACAGGCTATGGCACCCGGGCCGAGCGCGAGGCCGAGGGTCACAAGATCGAGGAGGCGGAAGGTGCGCTGATGCAGCGCGCGCTGGACGAGAACAGCGTGGTTGTGGCGCAGATGACCCCCTTTTTCGATGGGGATGGTCAGCCGTAGCGCGGTTCCTTGAGCGACAGTGCCTCGAAGGCCCGCAAAACGGGCGCCGCGCCCCCCGCCCTTTCCGGCCAGTCCGCGCGGGGCAGGTCGGCCAGAACAGAATTGCTTACCAGCCGCGCGTCACTGAAGAGCGGCTGCGCGTCGAAACTTTCGACCGTGGCACCATTGGCAAGGATCGCCGCGGGCCAGTCCAGCAATACCTGCCGATAGGTGAAGATGGGGGCGACCGATGACGCGGGTGCGACACTATAGCGATCGGCGAGGTGGCGCGCGGGCACGCTCACGCGTTCCTGCCCGAACAGGTATTCGACCTCGCTGCCCGACAGCAGCAGCCTTTGGTCCGGCGCCAGGATCATGTCTTTGCCCAGGCCGTGATAGGGGGCGCGCAGTCGCAAGGGCGCCTGGCTTCCCGCGGTGGGCAACGTGACGGATCTGGCCCATCGTACCCGGCGCGGCACCCCCTGGGTGTCGAGCACCCGGTCACCTGCCCGCAGCGCGCTCAGCGGACGGTCGCCCTCTGGGGTGGTGATCAGCGCGGTGGGGTCGAGCCCTGGCATGGGACCGATCGGACAGGTGCCTTGGCCCAGTGCGACATGGCACACGCCGGCCGCAAGGCGGCAGGCCGTGGTGTCCCGTGTCATGCGCCCCAGATCGCGCAGCGTCATGGGAAAGGGGTTAGGCACCGGCGTCTGCCACAGTTCGCGCGTATCCGGCACGTAGACTCCGAGCACCCCGCGTCGCCGCGGTGCATCCCAATTGTAGGTGAGGATGACCCGGTCGGTGCGGCCTGCCAGCCGTGTTCGCAACGCTGCCGAAAGGTGACGTGGACCCTGTCGCATCAGCAAGTGGAACGTCCCGTCGGGATCATGCACCAACGAAAGGCTGGCCGGCCAGGGATCAAGCACCGAGTAGCGGACAAGGTTTGTCGGGCGGTCCGCGGGCGTCAGCGACACCTCGACCAATACGGTGCCCCGGGTGACCAGGCTGTCCTCGTCCGGAGGCGGCACCGGACCCCGGTGATCCAGCCCTTTGGGACCGAAGATCGCGTCATGGCGGTGCCTGAGACCAAGCCAGCGCATCGTGTTCAGGCCACTTGCCGCAGCAGAGCCGAGGCCTCGCGCGTGTTCAGCAGGGGCCGGGCGGCTGGCCCGTAACCCGTCTCTGGCGCGTCGTCGGACAGTTCGGGGAAAAGGGTCGTCAGTTCCTTGGCGATGTCGGTTTCGAATTGCGACATGATATGCGGGCCGGGCAGGAAGCTCTCGGTCGCCAGCCCCTCGGCCCAGATGATCTGGTGGCTGTCGAACAGCAGGTGCAGGTAGGTCACCATGCCGCCTTCGACCCGGCGGATGCTGCGATCGTTCACCAGGTCCTTGGCCTTCACCAGAACCTCGGGGGCTTCGAACATAAGCTCGGCATGGGCGTCGCGCAGCAGGACCCGGTGTTGGGGGGACAGCATCAGCGCCTCGTGATCGCCCAGGGCACCGGCACGGAACGCGATGGGGGCCATCGGACCACTGGCCGCCACGCGGCGCTGGCCGATCCAGCGGATCGGCTGCGGCGCGCCGTCCTGGGTCAGTACAAGGTCGTCGACGGCAAGGGTCTCGATGGTCCTTGGCCCTTCGGGAGTGGCGATCATGGTGCCGGCGACGAAGCATGGAATGGTCTCGGCGGTGACGAAGCCCGTGTCCGTTTCAAGTACAGTGCCGCTGCCATCCACAGCCGTGGCCTGGTAGGTGAAACTGACGGTGTCATTGTCGCTGTCGGTCTCAAGATCGATTGTCCCGTCGGCGTTGAGGGTCACGACTTGCCCCGTCGCAAGGGTGACGCTGTCACCAGCCGAAACCGGGACGCCGTTGATATGGGTGATGGTCAGCGTGCCGCCGGTGACATTGTCGTCGTTGGCCAGCAGATCGACCGTCTTGGTCGTGCCCTCTTGCAGGGTGATCGCATCGTCCTGCGCGACAAGATCCGTCTGCAGGCTGCCACCCGCAATCAGCAGGTTGGAATCGTACGCACTATCGGCCACATCGGCTATGCCCACCTTGATCGAATTCACCGCGCCCGCGTTGACCGGCATGGTCAGCGTCATGGTGACGGTAAAGCCGTCCATCTCGGTGTTGTAGGCGTCATTTGTGTTGTCGTTGTAGAGATTCTGGTTTTCCGACTGATTGACGCCACCGACTGCCGTGGCCGTGTTGGTTACCGAGAGCGGCACGTGCTGGCCGTTGACCCAGACCCCGACCATGTCGTTGTAGACCGTGTTGGAAAACTCCGGGTATTCGTCCGAGGCGAAGACGAACTGCATCGTCATGGTGCCGCCGTCTGGGATGAAGTCCACCTCAAGGAACGAGGCGTCGTAGGTGTTCGTTCCCGCGATTGCATTGAAGTCGGAATCGTTGTTCGGGCCACCGGTGTTGGTGCTGCGGGCTCCGGTATGGTTCGCTTGCCAGAAGCTGTTGGTGAAGGAGGCGGCGGCCCCCGTCGAGAGGATGACGCCGGTATCCCCCGGCGTCGCACCGGGCGAGATGCTGTCGCCGCCCGAGTAGATCGCGGACGAATACCCGGACCCGGAATAGCTTGCACCGGTAACGGTCACGCTGTCACCGAAGATGGTCTCGGCCATCTGGGTGGCGGTCGCGTTCGTGTTGTAGTTCAGCTCGGACGCTGCAACCATGGACTGCCCCTTGCCTTGGCCGGCACAGGTCAAACGGACCGAGCAGGCATGATCCACGCAGATATGGTGGTGCCATGCTATGAAAATGCCCTATCTGGGGCTGCTCGATCGTTGACCTGCCTCAGGCCATTATTATTGAGGACATCTTAGGTGGAAGCCGTGAAAAATTTGAGACAAAATAGGGTTTTAGGTGCAGGATGGTGCCCGGGTTGTAGCACCGTGGCCACAGGCACGGGCGAACGACCGGAACCCAGGGAGGCAGGCGATGACCATTGACCCGGTGACTCTGACCGCGGACCTGATCCGTTGCCCGACCGTCACCCCCGAGGAGGGAAGCGCGCTTGTCCTGCTGGACGACCTGCTATCGCGGGCGGGCTTCGAGACTGTGCGGGTGGACCGGAACGGCGTGCCGAACCTCTTTGCCCGCTGGGGTCCGAAAGGGGTGGCACGGACCTTTGGTTTCAATGGACACACGGACGTTGTGCCCGTGGGCGACCTCGCGGACTGGAGTGTTGATCCCTTCGGAGCCGAGCAGCGGAATGACATCCTTTACGGCCGCGGGGCGACGGACATGAAATCCGCCGTGGCCGCCTTTGCCGCCGCCGCTGTGGATTTCGTGTCAGAGACGCCGCCCGACGGCGCGGTGATCCTGGCCATTACCGGCGACGAGGAGGGCCCGGCCCGCGACGGCACCCGGGCGCTGCTAGACTGGATGGGGCATCAAGGCGAGCGCATGGATGTCTGCCTGGTGGGCGAGCCGACCTGCCCCGTGACGCTGGGCGACATGATCAAGATCGGGCGCCGTGGCTCGATGAGCGCCTGGATGGCGGTGCGCGGCAAGCAGGGGCACGCGGCCTATCCGCATCGCGCCCGGAATCCGCTGCCCGCCATGGTGCGGCTGATGGACCGGCTGGCCGGGCGGGAACTGGACCGCGGCACCGAGCATTTCGATCCTTCGACGCTGGCGGTGGTGTCGATCGAGACGGGCAACGATGCGACGAACGTCATTCCGGGCACCTGCCGGGGGATCGTCAACATCCGGTTCAACGACCTGCACAATGGCGCGGCGCTGAGCGACTGGCTGCGGGCCGAGGCGGCAGAGGTGGCCGAAGCCTTCGGCGTGCAGATCGACACCGAGATCAAGGTCTCGGGAGAGAGTTTCCTGACACCTCCCGGTGCCTTGTCTGCGCTGGTGAGCGGCGCCGTGGCGGCCGAGACGGGCCTTGTGCCGGAGTTGTCGACCACCGGCGGCACCTCGGATGCGCGTTTCGTCAAGGACCACTGCCCGGTGGTGGAGTTTGGCCTCGTGGGCAAGACCATGCACCAGGTGGATGAATGCGTGCCCGTGGACGAGATCGTGAGGTTGAAGGCGATCTATGGCCGTATCCTGCGCGACTATTTCGGGTGAACCGCTATCAAGAGGAGTGGCTGCGCCACGCATGTCATGTTCGGCAATGAGGGGGCGCTGCCCCCTCAAACTCCCCCGGGATATTTCCGGCCAGAAGACGACACTGGGTCTGCCGTGGCCCGCGGCGACGTGTTAGGCGTGCGCCATGGCACGTATTCCTTCCAAGCAAGAGATCCGCGACTGGATTTCCAAGAACCCCACCCAGGGGTCAAAACGCGATATCGCAAAGGCCTTCGGCATCAAGGGGGCCGACAGGATCGACCTCAAGCGTATCCTCAAGGAGCTGGAAGAGGAGGGCGTGCTGCGCAAGCGACGCAAGAGCTATCGCGACCCCGCAAAGCTGCCGCCGGTCAGTGTCCTGCAGGTGCTGGGCCCGGATACGGATGGCGACCTTCTGGCGCGCCCCATGGAGTGGGGCGGCGATGGACCCGAGCCGCGTGTCCTTCTGGTGGCGCGCGACAATGACCCGGCGCTGGGCGAAGGCGACCGCATCCTGGCGCGGTTGACCGAAGAGCGTGGCGAAGACCTTGCCTATTCCGCGCGCTTGATCCGGCGGATCGGGACCAATCCGCTGCGCATCCTCGGTGTTTACAAGGCCCGCAGCGAGGGCGGGCGGATACAGCCTGTCGAAAAGGGCAGCGACAAAGAGTGGCAGGTGCCCGAGGGCTTGTCCGGCGGGGCCAAGGATGGCGAACTGGTCGAGGCGGAACAGGCCGGGCCGAAGACCCGCATGGGCTTGCCCAGGGCGCGGGTGATCTCGCGACTGGGGGACCCGAGCGCGCCGCGCGCGGTCAGCCTAATCGCGATTCACCATCATGGCATTCCGGACCGGTTCCCGGACGAGGTGATCGACGAGGCGGACAAGCAGAAACCGGCGGGGCTGAAGGGTCGCGATGACCTGCGCGACCTGCCTCTGATCACCATCGACCCGAGCGACGCACGCGATCATGACGACGCCTGCTGCGTCATACGGGATGATGATCCCGGCAACGAGGGTGGGCACCTGCTCTGGGTAGCAATCGCCGATGTGGCCCACTACGTGCGCCCCGGCTCGGCGCTGGATCGCGAGGCGCGCAAGCGCGGCAACTCGACCTATTTCCCGGACCGCGTTGTGCCGATGCTGCCCGATCGGCTGTCGGGGGATCTGTGTTCCCTGCACGAGGGCGTGCCCCGCGCCTGTATCGCCGTGGAAATGAAGCTCGACGCCAAGGGCAAGAAGCTGTCGCATCGGTTCGTGCGCGGATTGATGAAATCTCCGGCCTCGTTGAATTATGTCGAGGTGCAGGCGGGTATGGACGGGGGCCCCAACGACAAGGTCGGGCCCCTGATGGATGACGTGATCCGCCCGCTTTTCGCATGCTATGATAGCTTGGTGAAAGCACGGGCCGAGCGTCAGCCGCTGGAACTGGACCTGCCGGAACGCCAGATCGTGCTGGACGATGCGGGCAAGGTGAGCGAGGTTGCCTTCAAGGACCGGCTGGATGCCCACCGCATGATCGAGGAATTCATGGTGCTGGCCAACGTGGCTGCCGCCGAGACCCTGATCGCCAAGCGTCAGCCTTTGCTGTTCCGGGTGCACGAGGAACCTGGCCCGGAAAAGCTGGACACCCTGCGCGAGGTCGCGGCCGCCAGCGGGCTGACGTTGGCCAAGGGGCAGGTGCTCAAGACCGCGCATCTCAACCGGCTGCTTGAACAGGCCGCCGAGACAGAGACGAACGAGTTGATCAACATGGCCACGCTGCGGTCCATGACGCAGGCCTATTACAACCCCGAGAATTTCGGGCACTTCGGACTGGCGTTGAAGGCCTATGCGCATTTCACCTCGCCAATCCGGCGTTATTCGGACCTGATCGTGCACCGCGCGTTGGTCTCGGCCCATGCCTGGGGCGACGACGGGCTGAGCCCCGGTGAGATCGAGGAACTGGACAGCACCGCCGAACACATAAGCGACACCGAGCGTCGGTCGATGATGGCCGAACGCGATACGACGGATCGCTACCTTGCCGCTTATCTGAATGACAGGGTCGGGGCGGAATTCACGGGGCGCATCAGCGGTGTCGCGCGCTTCGGGGTCTTCGTGAAGCTGGACGAGACCGGGGCCGACGCGATGATCCCGATGCGCAAGCTGGGCGCCGAGTATTTCCACCATGATGCGGAAAGCCAGACCTTGATGGGCGCCGATACCGGCCAAGTCATCGGCATGGGGCAGCGCGCGGTGGTCAAGCTGACCGAGGCGGCGCCGGTTACCGGCGGACTGGTCGTCGAACTGGTCTCTCTGGAAGGCAAGACCGTCCGGCACGGCCCGAAATCCGCGCGGGGCAAGCCGCCGCGCCGCAAGAAGGCGCAGGCGCGCAGGAAGTCCGACAAGACCGCCCGCAAGGTCAAGCGCACCCGGCAGAAGAGGGGCTAGCGTCCGCTTCCCGGTAGATCGGCCCGGAAAAGATCGGGACCAGGGCGCCGCTCCCGATCACCTTGACCAAACTGCCCGCGCCTGGGGAGCCGGCGGTTAGGTCATGGGGTGCAGACCCATCATCAGGTAGGTGTTGTTCGCGGCAAATGTCGTCCGGTTGCGGGTCTGTTCCATCAGACGCTGATGCAGACGGGCGCGCTTGCGGCCGCTCAGGGTCGTTCTCAGAAGCCTGTGCAGCGCCCAGCGCTTGCCGGGGTGTTTGCCCTGCAACTCCCCGTCGATCCGCATGATGGCATGGCCGATAACATTGTAGAGTTCCTGTTCCACCTCGACAGAGGGCGCGACGGACTCGGTGATGTCCGCCTCGTCCAAAATCTCCAGGTCCAGATCGGCCACGGCTCGGCGAAACGCGGATACCGCGTGCCGCCACCTACGGTGGCCAGAGGCGCGCAGCGCTTGTGGCCCTCGCTGCGAAAGCAGTCTGCCAGAACGATCCGACCACCTGGCGCCAGCAGTGCCCGCGCCCGCCCCAGCCCAATCTCCAGCGGGATGTATTGGAAACTCTCCGAGAAAAGGCAGACGTCGAAACGGGGTGCGATGGGAAACTCCTCGAAACGGGTTTCGTGGACTTGCGCCGCCGGCGCGTTTTCGCGGCAGCGTCCGGCCAGGAAGGATGAAGGGATCACGATCTCGACTTCGTGGCCCAGCGCGATCAGCCTGCGCGCGGTTTCCCCGGCACCACCGCCGCAATCAAGAATGCGACAGGGCCTTTCGGGCAGGTAGGTGAACAGTCGGTCTGTATAAGCTTCCTGCGCGGGTCCGAGATTGGCCGCGCTGACGGCCAGCCCGGTCCAGTCGCCGTAGTGCAAGTTTTCCTTTCCGGTGAGCCATTTGCAGAATGACAGGCCGACATCGAGACCGATGGCGCGGGTATCGAGCTTGCGATTTTCCATGTGCGGCAGGATCGCCCGGATCGAGGGCGCGCGCAAGCGATGGCCGTCAGCGCAGGGGGCTGGCTCACAGGGGCCGCCCTCCATGCCGGCCTTGATGGTCGCGATCACGCTGCTGCCGGAGATCGAGGCAAAGCCCCACGCCAAGCCCCTGGTCCGAGAAGCGCGCGGTATTCTCGGCATCGGGGGGTAAAGGCCTCTTGGGGGCGCCAGACCGGCTCGAGGTCGAGCTTGCCCAAAAGCCCCCGTTAGATATCCGACGGGTCCTGCGCCCGCTGCAAGGTGCGGGCCGGGTCCGGCGGCAGGCAGGACAGTGACAGCGCCGGGCCAGTGCCCAGCGCGGCCATAAGGGCGGCAGCCACAGGCCGTATCATATGCGCGCCCCGAGTTCGTCGAGAACCTGGGCGTAGACCTCGCGCTTGAAGGCGACGATATTGGCAAGAAGGTCCCCCGGGTCGGACCATTTCCAGCAGGAAAACTCGGGATCGGCGGTCTCGATACGCACCTGGTTGTCGCCGCCCAGAAAGCGCATCAGGAACCATTTCTGTTCCTGCCCGCGATAGCGCCCGCCCCAGCGTTTCGGTACGATCTCGGCGGGTAGGTCATACGGAATCCAGCCTGCAGTCTCTGCCTCGATGCGCACCAGGTCGGGGGTGACGCCGGTTTCTTCTTCCAGTTCCCGCAAAGCGGCGGCGCGCGGGTCTTCGCCCGGGTCCACGCCGCCCTGTGGCATCTGCCAGGCCGGTTCCGGCCAGTCGATGCGCTGGCCGACGAACACCTCCCCCTCAGCATTGGCCAGCATGACCCCGACGCAGGGCCGGTAGGGCAGGGTGGCGATCTGTTCGGGCGTCATGGCCTACTCCGCGTTCGGCCCCAAGGCCGACAACCCCTTGAGGATGTCGATGGCATAGGCCAGCTGATAGTCCTGTTCACGCAGCTGGGCGGCCGCCTCGGCGCGGGCGCGATCCTCCTCGATCTGGCGGACCTCGTCGTCGTCGAGGCTGTCATTGTCGAGGGCGCCGCGCAGGTCCGACTCCGAGCGGAAGCCGGGTGTCTCTTCCTCGTCCTCGGCCGTGGCCTCCTCGGGCGCCCGCCGGGGTTGCGGTACGATAATGTCGGGCGAAATGCCCAGCGACTGGATCGAGCGCCCCGACGGCGTGTAGTAGCGCTGGGTGGTCAAGCGCATGGCGCTGTCGCCGCGCAGTGGCATGACCGTCTGGACCGACCCCTTGCCAAAGGACTTGGTGCCCACGACGATGGCGCGGCGATGATCCTGCAGCGCACCGGCCACGATCTCCGAGGCCGAGGCAGAGCCGCCGTTGATCAGGACAACGATGGGCTTGCCTTCCGTCAGGTCGCCCTCGCGCGCGTTCCATCTCTGCCCGTCCGAGGCTGTTCGACCGCGCGTGGAAACGATCTCTCCCGCATCGAGGAAGGCGTCCGAGACCGCGATGGCCTGATTGAGCAGTCCGCCCGGGTTATTGCGCAGGTCGATGACGAAGCCGTTGACGTTATCGATGCCGCCTGCTTCCTCCACCTTTTCGGCCAGTTGTTCCTCCAGGTTTGGGTAGGTCTGGTCCGAGAATGTGACAAGTCGCAGCACGACTGTCGTTCCTTCGATGCGGCTGCGCACCGCGGTCAGGGTTATGGTATCGCGTACGATGGAGACCTCGAAGGGTTGTTCAACCCCCTCGCGAACCACGGTGATGGTGATTTCCGATCCTACCGGCCCGCGCATCATCTCGACCGCCTCGTCGAGTGTCAGGCCCATCAGGTTCTCGCCGTCGACACTGGTGATGAAATCGCCCGCCTCGATTCCGGCGGCGTCGGCGGGTGTGCCGTCGATGGGCGAGACGACCTTGACGAAACCTTCTTCCTGGGTGACCTCGATGCCCAGGCCGCCGAATTCTCCGCGAGTCTGTTCGCGCATTTCGGCGGCATCTTCAGGCGACAGATAACTGGAATGCGGATCGAGTGAGGAAAGCATCCCGTCTATGGCCGCCTCGATCAATTCCGTCTCATCAGCTTCCTCGACATATTCGGAGCGGATGCGTTCGAAGACATCGCCGAAGAGGTCCAACTGTTCGTAGACGCTGGCGTTGTTCTGCGCTTCCTGCGCGATCAGGGGCCCGGCAATCTGCGTGGTCGCGATCGCGCCCAGCAGGATACCGCCCGACGCGGCCATTGCGAATTTCTTCATCATGTTCCTCTTGTCGTTTTGGGCCCGTCTCAATCGTAGGCGAACCACGTGGCGGGATCAGATGCACCTTGCCCGTCTCGAACCTCAAGATAAAGCGTTTCGGGTCGGGTCGAGGCCGCCCCCTGCCGTGTCTCGGTCAAAATAGCTTGAGCATCCCCTGCGTCGCCACCCATCAGCCCCACTGGTGCCCCCTCCGGCAGGACCTGGCCGATCTCGCCGAAGATGCGTTCCAGCCCCGCGAAAACCCAAAGCACGTCCTGAGCGGGTTCCAGGATGATGACCTTGCCATAGTCGAGAAGCGGTCCGGCATAGCGCACGGTGGCGGCGGCGGGCGCGCTGACCAGGGCGCGGGGACGGGTGGCAATCAGGAGGCCGGGGCGTTCGATCCCTGCGGCGTCCGCCTCGCCGTAGCGGCGCAGGACCCGGCCGTCCACCGGCAGGGCCAGTTGCCCCTTGAGCGAAGTGGCATCAGGGGCGGGCGGGGCATCTGCCTCGGCCCCGGTCTGGGCCAGGCTGCTGGCAAAGGCGGCCAGGGTCTCTGTGTTGTCCAGCAGGAGTGCGGTCTGGACCGGATCCTCGGAGAACCGGCGCGGCAGATCGGTGCGCTCCGAGACGGCCTCCGAAAGGGTGGCGCGGGCCTGTTGCGCGGCGGCCAGACCCTGTTGCAGGGCCTCCAGCGCATGGGCGCGCAGGGTTCGCAGGGTCTCGACTTCCTCGAGCTGAGCGCGCAGGCGCGCGACCTTGTCCTGCAGACCGGGCGTGACATCGGCCAGCATCATGCCCGAGCGTGCCGTTCCGGTCGGCCCCGAGGGGTGCAGCATCAGCAGCGGTGTCGGCGCCCGGCCCATGCGTTGCAGCACGCCCAGCAGCCGGGCCACCTCGTCCGAGCGCGCGTCCAGGTCTCGGGTCAGGGTGCGTTCGCGGATGGCGGCGCGGCGCAAGCCATCGCGCAGGGCGGTCATGCCCTCCTCATAGGCGCGCAGCGTGTCGGTCAAGGCCGCGATGCGGTCGTCGGCCGAGCTGGCCTCGTTCAGGGCGACAGACGCGGCTTCCAGTTGGCGGGCGGCCTGTTGCGCGGCCTCTGCCGCCCCCTGGGCGGTGGCCCCGCCCGCCATGAGGCACAGGACAAGCGTGAGCGCCCGGATCATCGCGTGATCAAGCTTTCCCCGGTCATTTCCGAGGGTGCTTCGATCTGCAGCAGGTCGAGCAGCGTCGGCGCGAGGTCGGCAAGGCGCCCGTCGCGCAGTCCCGCGCCCTCGGGCCCGCCCACCAGGATGACAGGAACCGGGTTCGTGGTGTGGGCCGTGTGGGGCGCGCCGGTGTCGGGGTCCACCATGGTTTCGCAGTTGCCGTGATCAGCAGTGACGATCATGGCGCCGCCAGACTTGTCCAGCGCCGCCAGAACCTGGCCAAGCCCGGCGTCAACCGCCTCGCAGGCGGCCTTGGCGGCCTCCAGGTCACCGGTATGGCCCACCATGTCGGGGTTGGCGTAGTTACACACGATCAGATCATAGTCTTTTTCGATGGCGCCGACGAAGGCATCGGTGACCTCGGCTGCCGACATCTGGGGTTGCATGTCGTAGGTCGCGACCCGCGGTGACGGGGCCATGTAGCGCTCTTCGCCCTTCTCGGGCACTTCCTTGCCGCCATTGAGGAAGAAGGTGACATGGGGGTATTTCTCGGTTTCGGCCACGCGGAACTGCCGCAGCCCCTTTGCCGCGGCCCAGGCGCCGAGCGTGTTGACGATGTCCTGCTTGGGATAGCAGGTGGTCATGTAGGCGTTGTGATCGGTGGAATAGTCGACCATGCCCAGCAGCCCCGCCAGTTCGGGCCGGCCCGAGACGTCGAATTCGGAAAAGTCGGGATCACCGATGGCACGCAGGATTTCTCTCGCACGGTCGGCGCGAAAGTTCATGCAGAAGATCCCGTCGCCGTCGTGAACCCCGGCATAATCGCCGACGATCGTGGCCGGCAGGAATTCGTCGGTCAGGCCCTGGTCGTAGTAGCCTTCCACGATCTGCGCCGGTGGCAGGTCGCCGCCCTTCTCGCCTTTCCCTTCGATCATGGCGCGATAGGCGGATTCGACCCGATCCCAGCGGGTGTCCCGGTCCATGGCATAGTAGCGACCGATGACGGTGCCGATGCGTGCGGTCTCGGGCAACGCGGCCGCAAGCCGCTTGAGGAAGCCGGCGCCCGATTTCGGCGCAACGTCGCGCCCGTCGGTGATGGCGTGCAGCACCACGGGCACACCCATGCCGGTGATCGCATCCACCGCGGCCAGTATATGGTCGATATGCCCGTGCACGCCGCCGTCCGAGACGACGCCCATGAGATGAGCTGCGCCATGCGTGACCTTGAGTTCCTCGATAAAGGACATGAGTGCATCGTTCTCGGCGAAGCGGCCGTCCTCGATCGCCAGGTCGATCTGGCCCAGGTCCATCGCGACGATCCGGCCAGCGCCGATGTTTGTATGACCGACCTCGGAATTGCCCATCTGCCCGGTGGGCAGCCCGACGTCCTTGCCGTGGGTGACAAGCTGGGCGGTGGGGCAGTCGCGCGTGATCTGGTCGAAGTTGGGCGTCTCGGCGAGGGCGGGCGCATTGCCCCGCGTATCGGCGCGGTTTCCCCAGCCATCGAGAATGCAAAGAACTACGGGGGTCGGGGCGGTCATAGCGCTCTCCTCCTGTCGCTTGGGTGCTTCTAGCGCAAGGCGAGAGGCGGGAAAACCGCCGTAGTGCTGCCTGGGCCGAAAATCGCGCCACGTGCGGGCTCAGGTCCGATGATACGGTGTGCCCGCCAGGATTGCGGCCGCACGGTAGAGCTGTTCGGCCAGCAACACGCGTGCAAGCATGTGCGGCCAGACCATTGCGCCCAGGGACAGGGCCAGGTCCGAGCGCGCACGAAGGGCCGGGTCAATCCCGTCCGCCCCGCCGATCACGAAAGCCAGATCGCCGCGCCCCTCGTCTCGCCATTTGCCAAGCTGGCCTGCAAAATCGGGGGAACTGATCGCCCTGCCGCGCTCGTCCAGGCAACAGATCGCTGCCCCGGCCGGGATCGCCTTGCCAAGAAGCGCGGCCTCGGCGCTCAGGCCGCCGCCCTTGCGGTCCTCGACCTCGCGCAGGGTTGCCGGCCCGAGGCCAAGCCCTCGGCCAGTCTTGCCGAATCGGGCCAGGTAGTCGTCGATCAACTCCTTTTCGGGCCCCTTCCGAAGCCGGCCCACGGCGCAGATCGTGACCCGCATCAGCCGGACGTGACGGCGCCATCCTCACCGGGGGCGAGCCACATCTTCTCGAGTTGGTAGAACTCTCGCACTTCGGGGCGGAAGATGTGAACGATCACGTCGCCGGTGTCGATCAGTACCCAGTCACCGCTCTCCTTTCCCTCGACCTTGGACAGGATGCCAAACGCATGCTTGAGACGGTCGGTCAGCTTTTCGGCCATGGACGCCACCTGACGGCTGGACCGCCCCGAGGCGATCACCATGAAATCACCCATCTCGGACTTTCCGCGCAGATCAACCTGCACGATGTCCTCGGCCTTGTCATCGGAGAGAGAGGCAAGCACGGCAGCCAGTGTTCCCGCGGCTGTGGCTTGCGTCGGGGCGCCCGTCATCGGGGCCCCGTCATCTGCGGCCTCTGCCGCGAATGATGTAAGAGACAGAACATCGTCCTCCTGTAGGCGCGTCGCCAAAGCCCCGACGCTGGGCACGTCTCAAAGCTAGCAAGCAACCGCTGACATTTCAATGAACCCGCTGACAAAGGGGGGGGCGATGCGCCACTTGCGAGACTCACACCTTGAGTATACATCGCTATCATGACCCGTGTTTTCGATATGGATGATCGCGCGCGCCTGCCCTGGCGGTTCTTCGGCGCCCGACTGACCATTCTCGCCCGTCCATGACGGCCGGCCCGCGCCCCACTGCGCGCGGCCTCTAATATCTCTTACCCGTTCCATTCAGCCAATGAGGACACCCATGTCCGGCAAGACACTCTATGACAAGATCTGGGACGCCCACCTCGCCCATGAAGCCGAGGACGGCACCAGCCTGCTTTACATCGACCGCCACCTTGTCCACGAGGTGACAAGCCCGCAGGCCTTCGAGGGTCTGCGCATGGCAGGCCGTACCGTACGTGCGCCCGACAAGACCATCGCCGTACCCGACCATAACGTGCCGACCACCGCGGGGCGTGAGAACCCCGATCAGATGCCCGAGGACAGCCGCATCCAGGTGGCGGCGCTTGATACCAACGCCAAGGAATTCGGCATCCACTATTACCCGGTCAGCGACGTGCGCCAGGGCATCGTCCATATCGTTGGCCCGGAACAGGGCTGGACCCTGCCGGGGATGACCGTCGTCTGTGGCGACAGCCACACCGCCACCCACGGCGCTTTCGGCGCCCTGGCCCACGGCATCGGCACCTCCGAGGTCGAACATGTACTGGCCACCCAGACACTGATCCAGAAGAAGTCGAAGAACATGAAGGTCGAGATCACCGGCAAGCTGCCGCCGGGGGTCACCGCCAAGGACATCACCATGGCGGTGATCGGCGAGACGGGCACGGCGGGTGGCACCGGCTACGTGATCGAATACTGCGGCGAGGCGATCCGCGAGCTTTCCATCGAAGGGCGGATGACGATCTGCAACATGGCGATCGAGGGTGGCGCCCGCGCCGGGTTGATCGCGCCGGACGACAAGACCTATCAATACATCAAGGGCCGTCCCCACGCCCCCAAGGGTGCCCAGTGGGAGGCCGCCATGGCCTGGTGGCAGACCCTGCATTCCGACGCGGACGCGCAGTGGGACAAGGTCGTCACCCTGCGCGGCGAAGACATCGCGCCGCTCGTCACCTGGGGCACCTCGCCCGAGGACGTCCTGCCGATCGACGAGGTTGTTCCATCGCCTGACAGCTTCGAGGGCGGCAAGGTCGGTGCGGCCAAGCGCGCGCTGGACTACATGGGCCTGACCCCGGGCCAGAAGCTGTCGGATATCGAGATCGACACGGTCTTCATCGGCTCTTGCACCAATGGCCGGATCGAGGACCTGCGCGCTGCGGCCGAGATCCTGCGCGGCAAGAAGATCAAGGACGGAATGCGCGCCATGATCGTGCCCGGATCGGGTCTGGTGCGCGCACAGGCGGAGGAAGAGGGGCTGGCCGACATCTTCAAGGACGCGGGTTTCGAATGGCGCATGGCGGGCTGTTCCATGTGCCTGGCCATGAACCCCGACCAGCTGTCCGAGGGCGAGCGTTGCGCCTCGACCAGCAACCGCAACTTCGAAGGCCGCCAAGGCTACAGGGGGCGCACGCACCTGATGAGCCCAGCCATGGCCGCCGCGGCTGCCGTGACCGGCAAGCTGACTGATATCCGGGAGATGATGTAATGGAAAACTTCGACAAGCTGACCGGGATCGCGGCGCCCTTGCCGCTGGTCAACATCGACACCGACATGATCATCCCCAAGCAGTTCCTCAAGACGATCAAGCGGTCGGGCCTCGGCGTGAACCTCTTCGACGAGATGCGCTATGATCGGCAAGGGGGCGAGATCGCGGATTTCGTGCTCAACAAACCCGCTTACCGTGACGCGCAGATTTTGATCGCGGGCGACAATTTCGGCTGTGGCTCAAGCCGTGAACATGCGCCCTGGGCACTGCTCGATTTCGGGATCCGTTGCGTGATATCGACCAGCTTTGCCGACATCTTTTACAACAACTGCTTCAAGAACGGCATCCTGCCGATCGTGCTGCCACAAGAGGATGTCGACAAGCTCATGGACGATGCCGAGCGCGGGTCCAACGCGACGGTAACGGTAGATCTGGAAAGCCAGACGATCAGTGGGCCGGACGGGGGCAAGATCACTTTCGAGGTCGATCCATGGCGCAAGCATTGCCTGCTCAACGGGTTGGACGATATCGGCCTGACCCTGGAAAAGGCCCCTGCCATTGACGCCTTCGAGGCGAAGATGAGCGCCGAGCGCCCCTGGGTGTGACACAATTTGAAAGGGGCCGCCCCAGACGGTCGGCCCCTTTCAGGCCCTAATCCCTAAAGAAAACTGAACCGCTCTAGTGGCGTGGCAATCATCGGCCGCAAGATGTAGGGCTTTGCATTTCAATGCTTTGGAATGGTTGCATTGTCGCACCAGTCTTGCCGCAAATCCGCCCTGTTTCCTCGCCAGCAACAACAGTGTCTTGCGGCACGACTGGGAAGTGGGCAAATTCATGGCAAGAAAAAGGCAGCCTGACAAACCGGACACGGGCAAACGGGCAAACACGGACACAAGGGAACGGCCTAGAATCGTTCCCGGCCGGATCGAGGATAATGGGGCAGTGCTTTCCCGGATCGCAGGTGCGGTATTCCGCGCGGCATTGATGGTCATACTGGTGATCCTGCCATCCCTGATGGTGGCCGGAACTTCGCATGACACCAACCAGACCGTTGCCCTCGTGGCGCTGGTGGCCGCGCTTTTCACCCTGGCTGAGTACAATTCCGCCTATCCCAGCCTTGTCGAATTCCGCTACGCCCCGCCCTTCAACCGGCTGCGCTATGCCGTGCTCTTCCTGATGATCTTTTCCATGACGATGATCGCCAAGGGCAAGACCGACCCTTCGACCATGACCGATCTCTTCTCGATGATCGGGGCGCGCCTGGCGGATGTAATGGACTTCCCATATTCGCCCGTGCGTCTGGTCGTGCTGATGTTGCCGGACAACGCACCGGGCTGGCTGATCTGGGACGTGCGGACCGCCGCCGGGCTGAGCTACCTGATCTCACTGGTGGGACTGATCGCCTTCATCCTGATCCTGCGCATAAAGGCCTGGCCCAGCCAGGGCGGCGCCGCCTTCAATGTCTGGGTCAACCTGCCCACCTTCGATCCCACGGCGGGCGGCGATGTTGTACATCGGCTGGAACGCGACAGCCACATTAACCTTATATTAGGCTTCCTGCTGCCATTCATGATACCGGCCGCCGTCAAGCTGGCGTCGAGTGTCTTCGACCCGATCAGCCTGGCGAATTCACACACGCTGATCTGGACGATAACCGCATGGGCCTTTCTTCCTGCCAGCCTGATCATGAGGGGCATCGCCCTTGGTCGGCTGGCCCAGATGATCTCGGCGCAGCGCGAGCGCGCCTACCTCCAGGACCCCGACGAGGCGCAGCCCTCGGTCGTCTGATTGCTGCGCTGTTGCTGTGCCTCTTGCCGTTCTCCGTTCGGGCGCAGGACACCATCCGCATCGCCACCTTCGCCGCTCCCCTCAGCCGCGACGGGCCTGGTTTGCTGCTGCGCGATATCCTCGATGGCGAGGACCCGCAGGTGCGCGCCACGCAGCGCATCGTCGATGCCGCCGCGCCCGACATTCTGCTGCTAACCGATTTCGATCATGATCAGGGGCTGGCTGCACTGCGGGCCTTCAACGATCGCTTGGCGCGGCCCTTTGCGCATCTCTTCGCGCGGCCGGGAAACGCGGGCCTAGCCACCGGGCTGGATATGGACGGAAACGGTCGGCTGGGCGAGCCGCGCGATGCCCAGGGATATGGCCGATTTCGGGGGGATGGGGGGGTGGCTTTGTTGACCCGCTGGCCCGTGCTTGATGAGGCGGTGCGGGATTTCACCGCGCTGCCCTGGCCCGAATTGCCAGGGGCCGTGCTTCCCGAAACGGCGGAAGGCCCCTTCCCCTCGTCTGCGGCGCAGGCTGCCGGGCGGTTGTCATCGACCTCGCACTGGGCTGTTCCGTTGCGGATCGACGACGGCACGACGCTGACTTTGCTGGCCTATTCCGCCACCCCACCGGTTTTCGACGGGCCCGAGGATCGAAATGGCCTGCGCAACCGTGACGAGCTGCGCTTGTGGCAAAGGCTTATGGCGGGCGACATGGGCCCGGTGCCCGCACTGCCGTTGGTTCTTCTGGGTAACACCAATCTGGACTCGGCCGATGGCGACGGGTTTCGCGTCGCCATGGCCCGGGTGCTCGCCGATCCCCTTTGGCAGGATCCGCAGCCGGCCAGCGCGGGAGGCGAGGCCAACCCCAGCCCCGGCCACAACGGCGATCCGGCCCTGGACACCGCCGACTGGAGCGAGGACGGCCCAGGCAACCTGCGGGTCTCCTATGTCCTGCCCAGCAGGGACCTGACCGTCGCTGACGCAGGCGTCTTTTGGCCCGCGCCCGGCTCAGCGGGGGCCGAGCTATTGGGCGAGGATGGATTCGCTGCCGGCCCCCATCGCCTTGTCTGGGTGGATATCCGCCGGTAGGCGGGCCAGGAATATGTTGCGGTGGGCCTGCCCTGCCCTGAGGGAGCGGCTCACCGCGCTGGTTTCTTGACGCCCCGTGGGGGCTCGGCTAGGCGATGTAGAACCGAAAGCGTAAAGGACCTGACGCGATGACAAATCCCTCACTGCTTATACTGGCCGGTGACGGCATCGGCCCGGAAGTCATGACCGAGGTCAAGAAGATCATCGGCTGGTTTGGTGAGGCGCGCGAGATCGTCTTCGACGTGAGTGAGGATCTCGTCGGTGGCGCTGCCTTTGATGCCCATGGCACGCCCCTACACGACGACACCATGGCACGCGCTCAGGAGGTCGACGCCGTGCTGCTGGGCGCGGTCGGTGGGCCCAAATACGACGCCCTTGATTTCAGCATGAAACCCGAGCGCGGGCTGTTGCGCCTGCGTAAGGAAATGGACCTCTATGCCAACCTGCGCCCGGCCCAGTGTTTCGACGCGCTGGCCGATTTCTCGTCCCTGAAAAAGGACGTCGTGGCGGGTCTCGACATCATGATCGTGCGCGAACTGACCAGCGGCATCTACTTCGGCGAGCCGCGCGGCATCGTGAAAGAGGGCAATGAGCGCGTGGGCATCAACACCCAGCGCTACACCGAGAGCGAGATCGAACGCGTTGCACGGTCCGCCTTCGAGTTGGCGCGCAAGCGGTCGGGCAAGGTCTGTTCCATGGAAAAGGCCAATGTCATGGAGTCGGGCATCCTGTGGCGCGAGATCGTTCAGAAGGTCCATGACGAGGCCTACCCTGATGTCGAGTTGTCGCACATGTATGCCGATGCCGGCGCAATGCAGCTTTGCCGTTGGCCCAAGCAGTTCGACGTGATCGTCACCGATAATCTTTTCGGGGACCTGCTGTCGGATGCTGCCGCCATGCTGACCGGCAGCCTCGGGATGCTGCCCTCGGCCTCGCTCGGGGCGCCCATGTCCAACGGTCGGCCCAAGGCGCTTTACGAACCCGTGCATGGCTCGGCCCCCGACATCGCCGGGCAAGGCAAGGCGAATCCCATCGCCTGCATCCTCAGCTTTGCAATGGCGCTGCGCTACAGCTTTGACATGAGCGACGAGGCAGATCGCTTGGAAAAGGCGGTGGAGCAGGTGCTGGCTGAAGGCAAGCGCACTGCTGACCTGCTGGGCGAAGAGGGGGTGCAAGCCGTGACCACCAGCGAGATGGGCGATGCCATCGTCGCGGCACTGAACGACAGCCTGTCGGTCGAATGCGGGTGACGGGATGGTCTGACAGGACCGCCCCTTTTTCCTATCGAGATGTCAGTGCTAGCATGGGCTGAAAGCAAAGGATCACCCCATGTCCGCCAACCTTCGTGGCGCCCTTTTCGCACTGATGGCCTTCGGGATCTTCGCGACACACGATGTTTTCGTCAAAACCCTGGGGGCCAGCTATTCGCCGGTGCAGATCCTTTTCTTCTCGGTGCTGCTGAGCTTCCCGCTGGCCACACTGATGCTGATGCGGGATTCCTCGCCGGGGACGCTCTTGCCCGTGCACCCTTGGTGGATGGCTTTGCGGACAATCGCGACAGTGATGACCGGCCTCGGCGCCTTTCTGGCGTTCTCGGTGTTGCCGCTGACGCAGACCTCCGCGATCCTTTTCGCCGCGCCGCTGCTGATCACGGTCCTGGCCATCCCCATGCTGGGCGAAACCGTGCGGCTGCGCCGCTGGATGGCGGTGATCGTGGGGTTGGGCGGCGTCATGGTCGTGCTGCGTCCCGGCGCCACCGAGATCGGGGCCGGTCATGTCGCCGCGCTCACCGCGGCGGTGGGCGGTGCCTTCAATTCTGTCATCGTGCGCAAGATTGGCGCGGACGAGCGCCCCGTCGTGATGATGCTCTATCCCCTGGTGGCAAATTTCGTGCTGCTTGGCGCGGCGCTCTATTTCGTCTACGAACCCATGCCGATTGAGCACTTGGGACTGTTGGCTCTGATCGCGATTTTCGCTTTCACCGCCGGGCGGCTCGTCATCGCGGCATACCAGTCAGGCGAGGCAGCGATCATCGCGCCGATGCAGTATTCCCAGATCATCTGGGCATCTTTTTACGGCTACCAGTTCTTTGGAGAGACCATCGATCAGCCCACCCTTATCGGCAGCGCACTGATCATCGGCTCGGGGCTTTATATCGTGCTGCGGGAAAGCACTGGCACACATTCGCGAACCACGCCTGTCCTGCGGACACGGTCACGCCCGGATACCGGGACCTACCTGCGTGTGGGCCCGTTCCTGCGCTTCATCGGCAAGCATCCCGACAGCAGAATCGGCCTTGCAAATACCGACCGGCAAGAGTAATCCGCGCCCCACGGTCGGAGTGTAGCTCAGCCTGGTAGAGCACTGTCTTCGGGAGGCAGGGGTCGTGAGTTCGAATCTCGCCACTCCGACCAATAATTTCAATACCTTAAAAGTCCTCCGCAAATGTGCTTACTGCCACGGTAAGCACATAGTAAGCACGGCAGGGGTAAGTTCGGGTCATTTCGGGTCGAATCCGTACCTAGAGATTGGTCACATCAAGACCGGCTGCTTTCAGCCTCGGCGCGATCTTCTTCATCTTGGCAAACTCAGTCCCGAATGACGCTCCGATTCCCAGAGCTTCGCAGAACTCCTTGCCGGTTACGCTCTGCAAAACATCAGCGTGTTTGATCACTTGAAGGTGCAGCTCCGCGACATAGGCGTTGCGGGGGCGTCCTCGATGGCGTCCTTAATCTGGGCGATCACTTGATTGATAGACATCTCTTAACCTTTCACATTTGGGTGGCGATGAGCATTTAGCTTTATGCTTTTAGCGAAAAGCTTTTTGCACAGCATGTTAATCCGCATGCTCCGCCACCTAAGATAGATTCAGATAGGTATAACACGGGGGAAACCGACCAAGACGCGACGGTTCAGATTTTCGCCCGTTTCAGCAGCTCCCCGCTTTTGTGCATCGGGCGTGGGTCGTTCCCGGCCAAAGCTTCCATCCGTGCGATCTTTGCCATTCGTTTGGCGGTGTCGAACGGGATGTCGGTCGCCTTTCCGAGTGTCAGCCTGTACGGTTTGCCACTCGGCAGAACAGCAGATGGTATGGCCTCGGAATTCAGCGCGCGGCGCTCCTCGTAGCCGATGTTGCTGGTGCCCGAGGGCAGCACGGCGCCGCCATGCACCCGGTCCAGCCGCCCGGCCTCGGACAGGTCGGTCAGATCGCGGC
>Ga0102940_1000153_pt1 | contig 48033 bp, 51 predicted proteins | sample SalPonR2_C_D1_MG_FD_78215 | JGI IMG/M metagenome (GOLD analysis project Ga0102940, IMG submission 78215) | Salt pond soil microbial communities from South San Francisco under conditions of wetland restoration - Salt Pond MetaG R2_C_D1_MG | ecosystem: Environmental > Aquatic > Marine > Intertidal... | reverse complement strand
CATATGCTATTCAAAGAACTATATTTATTCAAGCACAGAAAGATTTTATCGCCCAGTATGGTAGCCTGGATTTCAGGTAAATAAGGACGGTTTCATCTTTTTGTGCGTAACTCCTAAATCATATCAAAAATTTAGTGTTTTCACAAAATTCTTATTTCACCCCGGTTTTGAGCTGATGTTTAAAATAACTTTTATTTTATGCGTTTTATTTTATCGTTGATCTTTCTTATTCTGTTTTGTTCTCCATTTTTTAGTAAGGCCCAGCCGGTTTTCTCTCCAGGAAAAATTGTACTCAGAAGCGGGGATACCCTGCGAGGCTATGTAGCGGAATTGGGCGAAGGTAAAAGATATGATCGCTGTCTTTTTAAGCGTCAGCTAGAAGGCGAAAAGCTTACTTATGGACCGCAAGACTTACGTGGTTTTTCCATTACGGATAAGTATTATTTTGAGTCTCGAACATTGGAGCAATATTCTAGCGGCGATACTATACCGGTATTCATGTCGCTTTCCTTAAAAGGTGAAATACAAGTACTGAAGTATAAGGATCGTCTTTTTCTGGAAACAGCAGATGGACGTCAGCAGGAAGCACCCACCCGGCAAAATCAGAAAGCGGCCACTCAAATCGAAAAATTACAGTCTGGTCAGTTGAAGTTTCAGTGGTTTCAGTTCATATTTGAGTTACAGAAAGACTGTCCAACGCTGCGGGTTTGGTGGGAAGATCAGGAGAAAACCCACTATGAGTTGAGAGATCTGATAGAAATAGCTCAGACGTATCATATATGTCTACAGCTACCTTATGAAACCTTTGGGCAGGATATCCCTTTTGTTTTAGTAGATTGGGGGCTTTCTGTTCGCCTACCAGTTGCCCGGCTAAGTTTCTCCGATGCTGTGGGCAGGGGAAGTAGAATTCCTTTTGAAGATGTTCAAATGAATACACTTGGTATAGGTGTGGCAGCTCCTATCGTTGTAGAACCGATAAGGTATCCATCCCACTTCTCTTTATATCTGACGCCTGCCATTAGTACGTTTAGTTTCAAGGGGGAGTTTCCTTTAGAGAACCAGTCGCCCAATTTCGATCCGTTGTTTGCGGAAATTAGTATGAGGTGGATAGAGGCTGGTCTTGGTGTAGAGGTTCGTTACACTCTACCTAATGTGAAGCCTGATGTGACTGTACAAACAGGAATACGCCGAGACTATTTTTTAAACCCTAGCATAGATATTGCAGTAGATCAGTATGTTAGTAGTGACCCCAGCCGAGGAGTTATACGCCGCGCTATTGACTACCCATTAAATCTTTATAGTGGCCAAAATGCCTGGACTAACCAGATTAGTGTTCAAGATGATCTGGGGGCATCTGGTCAGGAATGGTCCTTAGGTCTAGGATATACCCGCGCCCGTGCTATTCTAAGCCCTAGTAGAGGTTTTGCTAATGTGAGCGACGAAGATCCTTCCGTAGGTATGTCCATTTTTTTCCTAAGTGCTTCTTATTTCTGGTAAAAGTAGCGGTTTTCGAATTTTCACTACAAATCAAAAGAAAATGAGATTTACAAGTCTTGCTCCCGGCATTGATGGATTTATTCATATTAGGAATCCAAAATTTACCAACTTAGCGGAATTTTTAATTTTCATTGAGAAAATAACGTACCGTGGTGTATTGGATTTCGCCGATATTTTACCGCTTAAGGAAGGAGATGAAAAAATCGATCGCTGGGGGTTTAGTGATGAAGTTCATCGTTCCGGAATTTATGTGGGCGAGTCCTCTCATCCCAGTCAGTTACTGCGCGGTATTTATATCCAATTTAGTATGGATGGGGGATATGTTACGGATGCAGTGATCATCAAAAGGCTATTTAGGCGGTATAAGTTTTCTGGTTCCTTTAACGGCTTTTGCAGCGATGGAGAGCAATCCCATCGGTGGGTTTCTATGATGTTTGAAAGAGGTAATGTAGTAAGCCAGCAGAATCAGATGCTATCGAACGATATGGCTAATTACCTGGGAGAAATGATCCTTTTCACCCTTAAGAGCTTTGATGATCTTGCGACTTACATCGCGAATAAAAAAGATGAAATCCAGATCGAGGGTAACATTTTAAGTTTTGTGAGTAAAATTCCTTCGCGGTTAGACGAAAAAATAATTAAGGCTAAAGATTTTCAAAAATACCCAACTATCCACTTCGTTGAGGATGGTGTCAATCCAGAGCTATGGTTTGAGGTAGATGATTTCGATATCATTGATGATCAGCTGGTTCTTTACGGAGAGACTACTTATGAGAAAAACCTGGAGACAGGAGAAATGTCACCGACTTTCTTTTCCATCCAATTTGATTTAGAGGATGACATTAAGATCAAGTATTTTAAGGATTGAGGTGCGGTTTTTTTGTTTCTCTCTCTATTTAACTGAAGTTGCTTAATAATTCCTGCTTGCGCGAAAAATGAGGCTTTTACCAACCTGCCTGCAGGCAGGCGTAAAGATCGTTTGAAAGGTTATTTTGCAGCCAAGTGAGGAGTTTTTAAACAACTTCATTATAGATTCACAAGTTATTCAAATATAAAAACATCTTATTCTTTGTTGGTCCTATTTTCTTTAGAAGTAGGCATTTGAAGCTCAAAAACTTTAACCTCTCCTGCCTCTAGTAGCAACTGCTTGAAGAAAGGTTGATAAGCAGGGTCTTCATCAATTTTCCGGGAAGTAGAATACATATATTTTACGCCCTTATTGCCAACTAGATCTTCTACCCACGGCACGGGCATCTGATCTGCCCAAAATATATACCCTCTTTTCCTGATTTTATAAGCAAATATATGCTGACTGTCGTCATTTAAGATAATACATAACTCATCTTCCGGGACGGCATTAATCAAGGCATCTTGGTGTTCATAGAGGCTCAAACTAGCTCCGGGTACTTCGGGCTCCCACCGTTTGATGGTTGTTTGATAAGTTTGATAGCTAATCCCCAGTAACAATAAGATGGTAATAACCTTATGAAAAGCACCTTGTTTCCAGGCGTAATAGATGGCTACTACTACCGCCAAATACAAAAACGGTAGAAAAGGGAACATGTAATAGTCATGCTGTACATTGATCATATTTATTTCGTAAGCAAAGTATAGAATGACCATGAGCAAGGGTAGCAACAAGACGAAACTATTTTTTCTTAAAAAATGCCCCTTTACAAAGAACAGAACCACGCCGGGAACAAATAAGAGAAGGGTAGTGGGCGTCATCAAAAAATCTGGGAACATTTCTTTCCAATGATATTCCAGTATCCTCACTATTTCTTTTCGATCCATTTGGGAGTCAAAGATCCCTTTGACAATACCATTCCCGCCCCAACCGGGGATTACCCAATAATACCAGACTGCTGCGGGTATGATTAGTAATAAAAAAGAAGTACAGTAGATGATTTTTTTCTTGGTAAGCTGAAAACGATCTGCCTTAAGCTGTACTAAAAACCCGGCAATAGCAGCTGCTCCAAAAATAACAAAGGGGAGTTTAACCAAAGTAGCTAAAGACAAAAACAGAGCAGCGATCCAGGCGTATTTAATCTCTTTCTTTTCAAGGTAAATAAAAACGTAATAAAGATGCCAAATACTGAAACAAAGGGCCAAATTATCTGGAATAGGATTAACGGTCCAATAAAAAAAGACTGGAGAAAAGGACAATGCCCATGCACCGAGGGCGGCAACGATTTTGTTTTTCACCAAAAGATTAGAAAGCTTGTAAAACCCCAGCAGGGAAAAGCATCCAATTAGAAATATACTCATTCGGGTAATGATAATGGCATCCCCAAAAAGACGATGCAACATCCCTATGCACCATTGCATCAGCGGGAATTCGTAACGGTACAGATTATCATTATCGTAATTAAAACTGGCTACCCTTGGGTTAAGAATATTCGGATCATATTTTTGAAAATTGATTATGTTCCATTGGGTTTGTGATTGTCTCCAAATGTGGCTACCACTAAGATCTTGGGTAAAGATATTCCAGTGTAGAACGATGCTGCATAAAATAGTGCTTATAAGCAATATTAAACCTATTAAACTAGAATTAGCTTTTAGCTGGGTGTTCATATGTTGTTCTGTAATTATTACAAATAACTCGCTTTAAGATAAGTTTTCTAACTGTAAATGGTAACTAAACATAAAAAGGGTATATCTCAATGGTGGAATATTATTATTAAATAGGGTCAAGTTGACGAACCGCCGTATACGAGACCCAGCTTGTCCATAGGGGGTGTCTCCCATAGAGATGGTGGCCATGCCAAGAGGCACTCCCTGGCTCTATGAGTCAGGGCCGTCTCACTCGATTAGCTATCGTGTTATTTATGATCTTCTAGGCTTAATATTTTTTCGCCTTCCAGCTTTTCTTTTAACCTATCTGTTATCTTATAAATTCCCCGCTCTAATATCTCAATTTCTTTCGACTCTAATGCCGATAAAATCAATTTTGCTACAGGAACCAATTGGCTATGATAGAATGGAATTTCCGCTTCGTATTTTTTATAATATTCGCTCCATTTCTTTCCATACGACAATTTGAGGTATGCTTCGTCTATCCAATAGAAATAGTTTAACCCTAAGTTTTGCAAGAACTTATATCCTTTTGGAGTATCTGAGTTCACATATGGTATACCGCAATAAAGCCGATAAAATTCATTTAGTAAATCTTTTGTCAGTTCTGGCTTTTCAATGAATTCCTGAAGTTTTGTGGTAATCTTCCATTCTTCAAAATCTCCCTTATCAATGATCCCATAAACTAAAGTTTTCAGTCTTTCATTCGCATATTTACTCTTGAAATTAAAAGAAACTAAATTCAAATAATTTTCAGAGCCAAGCTCTTCTTCTAAGTTCAAATTCGAATACAACCATTTCTCAAAGGCATTTAACTTTGTATCATCATTTAAAAATTTATACAACTGTTCTTTAGTTCTATTCCATACTACTGGACAAAAAGGTAAAAGAAGAAGTGGAAGCAAATTTTTAGCTTTGAATTGAAACCAAACAATTCAAAAAATGAGCATTCCACTTCCTACGCAATTTACAGAATATTTTAAGAGTCACAATCAAACGGTAGTCAAGAATATGCTAATTCTTGGTGAAGCGATTTTTGAAGCCCAGACGACTAACCTGAACAAAGCCAAGGATAAGGTAGGTCAAATCACGGGCAATCGTGCTACTAAGCCGGAATCGAATTATAAACGGCTCACTCGCTTTTTTGAAACGCAGGACAAACCACACCTGGTCAAGGGCCTGCTGTGTGTCTGCATGTGTCTATTGTCAACTGATGAGAAGATAAAGTACCTGGCATTAGATGGAACGAGTTGGGAGTTTGGTGACAAAAAGATACATTTATTAACGCTGAGTGTGATTTACGGTGGGGTAAGTATTCCTATCTGGTGGGAAGAGTTGGATAAAAAAGGAATGAGTAATTTCAAAGAACGAAAACGGGTAATCCGAAATGCGAGTCAATATCTAAATCTGGAAGGCTTAATCCTACTGGCTGATCGGGAATATCTGGGGCGCGACGGGTTTAAATACCTGAAAAACAATAAAATAGACTTTGTTATTCGTCTTAAAGCCAAAGCTTATAAAGAACAAGTAGATGAGGCCAGTCAGCGAGCGAAAACAAAGAATTATTTTCAAAAAGCCCGTTACATCAAATTAGAACGTATCGCTGAGTTCAAGAGATATCAGCGATGTGGGGTGTCCAAACGAATCCGAATTGATGGCCAAACATACACCTTTGTTATTTTTAAAAACCCCAAAGCCGATGCTAAAGAACCCTTGTTTTACTATATTTCCACTCTCAAGGACAAGCGAGATGTGATCAATGCTTATCCGATTCGTTGGAAAATTGAATCTTGTTTTAAACACCTAAAATCGAATGGATTTAGGCTAGAGGAAATGAGCCTAAAGGATCCTATGAAAATCATGTTGATGATGGCTATTGTGGTATTTTTATATGTACTCTGTATCCGTGAAGGCCTAAAGCAACTCAAAAAGATGAAGCCTAGTGATTCGAAAAAATTCAAAGATGGGACAATAACCTTAACGGTCTCTATTTTTAGAAAAGGGCTTGCTTATGTATATCTGAAATTTAATAATCTCAGGACTTTTGTCCGCTATTTGAGGACCATTTTAAAGCATAAAAACTTACTCTTTTTACAAAATGTCCAGTAGTATGGTTCTATTCTTCATTCATCTTTCTATTCCATGATAGTCAACCGGTTAGCATAAATGGCGTGCGCCCGCATAGGGCGGATGACCATTTTATGCTTTGTGTGTGCCCAGCATGGGCATCTTTTCTCCATCGAAAGATAGGGGGATTAATCTAAAGGGTGCAAGTCCCTTATGGGCAGGGGTGACGCCCTGAACCATTAGTAAGTCGCAAGGTGGTTTACCGTGAGGTAAGCACTGAAGAGCCTGTCCCGTACTGCAGGTCGGGAAAGCGGCCCTGCAAAACCCGGTAATGAGGAACACGAACTGAACAAGAGGCTGTAAGATTGGATAAGTAAACACTACCTGTCCCGATTTCACATTGGGATCATTGCGAAGTCCTAAACCTCAAGCGATTGGGGATAATCGAAACAGTAGATTCAGCAGCGATCGAGGGAAAGAAGATGTTCTTACCTGGGGAGATCTCCATAACCATTGATTGGTAGAATGGAGAAGTCAGCAGAGGTCATAGTAGCGGAGCCAAACCTTGTGTAAATGACCCACCTATGTTGTGGGCAGCAGGCAAGAAAGGGTAGCCGTGAAGGACTGAACGTTGTCCGTTTCAAATTCGATATGGAGCACTACAAACGCTACGGGTAGCTTCCCAGTTTGTGTGTAGCCATACCCTAAGAGAGACTAGCAAGTCGGGTGAAAAGAGCCGGTTCTGATGGACGACGAACCGCCGTATACGAGGTCCATCCTGCCTCTATGGGGTACGTGTGATGGTGTGTGCCATAAGGATGGCCATGCCAAGAGGCGCTCTCCGACTAGCTTGGCTGGTCAGGGCTGTCTACTCGATTGTGGTGTCGTTTTTTATTCAAATCTATTTTTGATTTTAAATTTCCCATCTCTATTAAAGTATGAAATTAGAATTTCAGTCATATGTTTTACAGAAGATGGTGGTTCGCTTATCACGAATTGTTTTCCGTTTTCCTCATACATTGAAGAAAGTCCATCTTCATTCAGGTTCCCACCAACTTCAATCCAATTATTGGTGTTTATTGAGAGTACAACTTGGTGAAAGTCACTCCAGTTAAGCTCGTTCAGAGTTTTCTTAATTTCCTCAACTGTAGTGCTGTCAGATATTATTTTTTCTTCAGCACCGTAGTTTGACAATACCATTAATTCCATTTTTGTCAGACTTTGTTTAGTTGTTTTTTGCTTCTTGTCCGAACAACCGATTAGTAGTAGACTTACCATTATAATTAGATTAACTTCTATTCTCATTTCCATTTTAGCTTGATGCATCATAACTCAGAAATAGTCCTACAAATAACCAGTATTTACTGATTTTTCAAAACAAACCAGTGGTTTAATAAGGATAGTAGGTCGAATTTGGTCTTTTCCGGGTAGGGCGTTTCAGTTTCCTGCTTTCTTAGCGTGTAGGTAGTGATAGAAAACATGAAAAGTCACTGCATAAACGATCCTAAGTCCGATGTAGGCTGCGATCACCAAGCGGCCATCGAACAGCAAGAACCCAAAGAAGAAAGCTGGAGGCAAGTATATGAGCCCATTCATCAGCCATTTGTAGAAATGCCAGGCATCGGTGGTGAATACCAGGAAAGTGGTGGAGCCGAAAAACTTTGGTCCTTTATCCGGATCACCGTCTTTGTATTTGTTGCGCCAGCTTATATCTGGATCCCACCATTGCTGATTTTTCTTTTGGGAGAATCGACTACTAGAGTAGTGGTGGGCGATCTTGTCCATCACACTGTTGCAGTATCCGATCAGTCCAGCCCATAGGGCCAGGAGAATTGCCATGAGAATCATAATTGTACCATTTTGAAAAGTCCGTAATGAGAATTATCACCTTTGGCTTTTGCCTGGCGATATAATTGATTAATCTCCCGCTGCGCTTCGATTACGCGATCGGCAGAATCCGTTTTGATTTGTGATTTATTGACCAGGCTATCCGTGGCGCCCACAAATACCGTGGAAGTAAAGCCCCATACGCGCGGCGGCACGTCGCTGGGCGTATGCACAACGAAGATGAGGTCAAGCATCCGGTGACGAAAGTCGAGTAAGAGCTGGCGAAAGTATTTATCATTATCCACGTTAGAGCCGATGTAGCCACGTGCATCGTCGAATACGACCATCCCATTGCGATAGTTTTTGTAGATGTACTTAAAGGTATCGTTCTGATTGCGACTGATCTCATACCTGCCTGCGATCACCTGACGGATGCCCCTTTTGAAGGCCATCTTCTTTTGGTTCTTGATATCTACCTCGGGGTAGGGTCGCCAGATCTTCGGCATTCCATTGTAGGTGCACACGATGGCCCGGTCCTTTATGGCTTTGACAATCTGCTCACAAAAGGTGCTTTTCCCGGTACCGTTTCGACCGATGATGATGGTGATTTGTGCGTCGCGGTGTGCCATTATTCAATTGTTCCTTTTGCTTTTTTTCGCAGGTCTTCTGCTTCGTGCTGGACCCGCTTAGGTCTTTTCTTCTTGTCTTGTAAATCCTGGTAGGCCGTGATAAAGATCGGTGCGTAGCTCATGACGAATAGGCTTAAGAAAGCATACTCGATACTCATGCGCATCTGATACTTATTAAAGATTGCCGCCAGGAGCTGGGCTTCCCGGTCTTCTTTCCCAAGCGAGGCTGATTCGCGGCGTCGGTACTTGTCTGACTTTTGGCCGGTGAAGGCCGCCAGTAGCATCGCCATGAACTCATCCACCTTAAGTAGAGTGAGTTCTGCTGTCCATAGCTGTGAGCTGTTGTACTCCAGACTAAACTCATTGTCTTCACCGGATTGGCTTGATCCTGGTTTTTCCTCGGATTGGTCTTCATCATCATCCAGGCCCGGTATGTCGAAGTCGGGTGCTTCTACTTCCTCGCGAGGCGTGCTCATCTTGTCGATAAAGGCTTTTCGGTCTTCATCTACTTGCGTAAAAAAATTAGCTTTACTCATTCTTCCTCGCTTTTGATGTTGTCAATGACTTGTGTCTCTTCGTGCTTAGAACGTGGCGGCGGCTGTACGCCAAATCCCTCGTTAATCATGGCCAGTATATCGTGGCTTTTAATGGGTTTTTGTAGCACCATACCACCTGCTTTTTCGTTCCACCGTACCGGGTGTACATTGAGTAATACCTGATCATCCTGCTTGGCAATCAGTACGACTACGGCATCATCTTTGGGCTGTTTCCAGCCTCCTTTTTCTATGGGCATACTGATGCGATCTACTTCTGAGAGCAGAAAGGGTAATACTTTACCGATCATGGGTTTAAGTAGTCGCTTTAGGCCGCTGCCCAGTAGACTGTTGATTTCCTTTTCTTTAATCTTCTTGTTTGACATTGATATAGTATTTGTGGACAATAAGATTGCCATCACTCTTTGCTTCCTGGCGAGAGATGACATTATTTTCGTACAGACTTTTTAAGGCTTGTCGTATTCGCTTACGAAAGTTGATTCGTTGCCGGCGGGTAGGGTAGAGATGGATAGATTGCTCTATCTGTTTTACGGTTATACCGCCTGTTGATTGGTGAATAGTATTTTTTACCAGGAAAGTTAGATACGTACCATACAATAGGTCCATATCTTGAAAATTTTTTAGTAAAAATATACATTTACTATCAAAATATCAATAATGTATCTAATAGTTAAGGAAGTTCGCAATTCGAAAAATAAGCGGTATGACGTAGAACTGCTTAAGGAAAATGGCATGTTTGAAGAGGACGAAAAATTTTCAATGCGCCTCATGTTTTATCAGGAAAAAGACCTTTCCAAATCAGAAATTAAGCGACTGGCTCAGGAAATGTTCTCAGCAAAGGACAAATGGAAGCAAGGAAAACAAAACTATATATACAATTTTCACAATGGCGGAACAGGCATCATCCCAATTGACAGCGGATCAGATTAAAGAATGGTTTAACAAGACTTTTTTCAGAGGAGACAAGGCTCCCAAATTGTATGAGGAAGTAGCCATTACCTTGAGTAGTAAACATGGGGTAATGGTATTGCCTGCTCTTCAGCTGAACCATGAGCATACCTTAGGCATGATAGCCCATGCGGTATATGAGCATTTGCGTAGTGGCGGCCCTATTGTCTATTCCGTGGAGCGAGAAGTAGCGCCCTCCACCCAGCAGGGGAGTGCTTCAGAGCCGGACCCCGAAGTGCCGGTGAACTTCGATAATTTCATCTGGCGCAAGAAAGACTATCTGGTAGAGCACTATAAAAAAGGGAAAGAGAGCAGATATCGCGTGATTAGGATGGAAGATAACAAGTTGCTTACGGCCCAACATAAAACGCGTGCCCGTATGATCAAACGCTTCCAGGAGAAGTACCCCGAACCCGAGAGCCAGGCAGGTTAGATACCCTCGTATTCTAATTATGATTTGTTGATTGATGGCGACCTTTTTGGTCGCCTTTTTCATGTCTACCCACGAACGTTTACGGGTACGTGTGTGGGATCGCTTACTTTTTTCGTATCGCACCGATCCTGCGTACTCTATTGTCTAGCTCGATTTTCTGCTGCAGATTTGTAACATACTTTTAGCGAAAGCATGAAAACAAAAACTATCGAAAATGACATCAAACATCAAAGATAATACGGCCAAGCTGGCGCAGCAGATACAGCCGGTAAAGATGATCAACCGGCCAACGGTGGTACCCACTAGCGGAGTAGAGCAGCCGACCATGAATGTAATCGGTACGGACCCCTACTTTTCCCTAACGGTCGATACCTCTGAGATGAGTGAGCCCACGGAGATCATTCTCTTTGATGGCTCCCAGGGATATCAGTTTGGCTTTAATGCCTCTATGCCTTTGGGGGTGAAAATCGCCGGGCGAACGGCAGATTATCAGTATATCCTCAACGATATTGTACACAACTCTTCTTTTCTGGATACGATCCGTTTGCAGGTGATCAACTGCTCGAATAACCAGGTTAATGATGGTTGCAGTAGCAATGATATTGCGATGGTGCAGTTTGCCAATGCAGTAGATATCTACGAAAGCTCCAAGGGCGCTCGCCCCAAACGGGTAGGTACCTTCTATCCGGATATGGGGATTCACGAGGGGCAGTTTCAACTTAACATTAGTACGTTCAAATATAATCTGGTGATTACCAACCGTACGGCGCTAGTTTACCGCCAGGAACCGGGTGTCAAAGTGATCTGGTCTTTCTATCAGAAAGCGGAGATTGGTCGTCATCAGTAATTAAAAGTCAAACAGCATGGATATTGCTTCCCAAATCAAAGGAGGACTGAAGCTGCCACAGGCTGTTAGCTTTGAGGAACGTTATGGGCTAGGTCCCTTGAGTGAGGATGACGAGCCGGATACGGCTGCTAATGATGACCCACAAAAAAAAGGAGACTGGCTGAACAAAGCAGGGGATGTAATTGAAGTGTTACCGGAGCTGTTTTGCACCATCTTCCCGCAGCGATGTCAAAGCAGACCGCCGAGTAATCAGCCTCCCATCATCGTACAGCCACCCAATCAGCGCGACTGGCTCACGATCTCTTTGATCGTAGTCGTCCTGGTAGTACTATTAATCTTAATACTCAAAAAATAGTCAATGACCAATAAGGATAATGCAATACGGGATTTGGAGATCTATAAACCGCGCCGGCTAGGGTCCGGGGTGCGAACGGCGAGTCTGGATCAGATGGCTTTTCAAAACTCAGGCAGAGACATTGTAAGCCCCGAACAGGTAAAGCAGTGGCGCGAAGAAGCGGCTAAGGCCAACCCGAATAAACCCAACTACTGGATATTCGGAGGGATTGTCGTGAGCGTGGCCGCAGCGGCGATCTTACTACTCAAATACAAGGTAATTAAGCTATGATGGGTCAGGCAATGAATTTGGGCGCACTCGTCCTGGCGGGTGTACTGGTGTACCTCTTGATAAAGGGCTTTAGTTGGCAAAAACTACTAGACTAATGGTAGGAAAGTTTATTCGTAACTATCAGCGCGAAGCGCTGTACATCGGTCTGGCGGTGGTGGTTTTTGTGGTCTACCGGGTGTTTAAAACAAGACGCTTACGCAAACTAAAATTACCAGAAAATCCCGATGCCCCACTACCCAGAGCTGGATTTAATCCTGAGGCAGAAGCCAAGATGATCCACGATGAACTAGCGGGCTGGAATGTGGCCCTGGAGCGCAGGAGTGAGACTTTTGAATACATCCTCGGCTATTCAGAAAATGAATTAAGACAGGTACACAATGCGTATCTGAAACTATACAAAGATGCAAAGAAGAAGACCCTAGCTGAGCTGGTGCGTGGCGAATGGCTATGGACACCGGGGGAATACTTTGGAGCAGCGACTAAACGTAGAAATCAAATTTTAACGCGCCTCCGACAGATGGGGGCAGCATAATCCAATCAAAACTACTGATCATGGACTGGAAAACAGGCATCATTACCGGGACGGTCATTACGCTCAGCGTAGCTATAGCGATCATCCTGGCAGAAAAGTATCAACAAAAACAGTTGGCTAAGGCAGCCACTAGCTCAAATTAATCCGCATGGGAGATCTATTAACGGATGTGATTAAGGATGGCGTAAAAGTTAAGGTGGCAATTGATTACCCTTCGGCGATCATTGCGGGGGTAGTCATTTTCATCGCCTTAACCTTAGCCCTGATTGTCTATGGTAAAATTGGCAAGTAATGAAAGGTAAATACTGGGTACTCATCATTGGCATTTTGCTGGCTGGACTGGGCGTAGGGATTTATTTCTACACCCGCCGCAGCGATGATTTGAGCGTGGATCCCTATCGGGGGATTCAGGGCTGTGTCAAAGTACCCAGCGCATTCATTGCCTATACGGATGATTTTTCTAAGGTCGACTGGGGCGCTTATGCGGATAGTATGCAAAAATACCTGGGCATTGAAAAAGATGAGGGTGGAAGACGAGCTCTGGTAGAAGCATTTTTTAAACAGATCAACGTAGAGCCGCGCAGTACTTACGTCAAATATTTTCGCAAAGACATTGAAAAGTATCTCCAATCCGGTCCGGGCTTACCGCACTGGGATGTAGAGATCGGCACGCTAAAATGCACATAATCAAACAAGATGAATAAGAAAATCAAAATTTGGGTAGCCTTGGTTGCCGTAGCCGTAACGGCCCTGGTCGTTATGCAGCTTAGCAAAAAAGGTACCGAGTAAAAAGCAAGAAAACATGGCTACAAATAATAGCACAAGACCAATTATCGAGCGAGTTGTGCGAGGCTCCTACGATCCACAGGTGCAACTAACGGACGGTCGTAGTGTCAAGCTAACCGACCTGATGATCGAGATGTATAACCAACAAGGCGGTGGCCTGGCGGGCGTGAAAGACTCCTTTGTTCTAACGAACGATCGCACCATCGTTAACTCAGCGGATACCTTTATGTATTCTGCAGTTAATCCTCCAGAGTCCCTCATCCGGATTCCTACGCTAAGCGAATTAGGTTATCCCGAACAAGGATATGAGCTACAAGTAATTGTAACTGCTTATATGCGTAGCATCAACAATCAGGAGGTAGCAACTGAGGTTAAGCTGGTAAGTGCGGATGGTAATGACATTGCAGGTTCGCTAGTACAAAACAGCAATATCCGACCAGAATACGACTGGCCGGTACAGCTCAACAAGGTGACGGTCCAGGGAGGAACGCTAGTGGCAGTAGACTTTCATCGCCAGCCAAACACGGCTGCGGATGATATTCGGCTCTACAGTAGCTCCCTATTAGTTCAAGTTGTAAAAATTGCCGCATGATTACTCGAAGTTCCAAAGAAGCCTACTTTCCACAAGTGGTAATGGATGGTGAGATCCAGCCCTTTACAAGCTTGCTGAATCAGCCCAGTCTCTTGGCTATTGCTGAACAAGCAATGGATCAATCCGAAGAGCTAGTCTTCACCCGCCGAGCAATTGGGCTAACCAATCTCAATCCGGGAACGGACTGGTTCTCGGTTGGTGGGTCTGCTGCGCAGCAAGCCGGTATTCGGATTCCTTCGCTAGAAGAGCTGGGATATGATGCAAGTCAATACCGTAAATCTGCTCGCATCGAAGTACAGTGTTATGCACCCACCGGCTTTTCAGCCCAAGTGGAACTGGGTTTAATTGAATATGCACAAAATACCCGCACGCCAGTGTCTGGCTTTTCAGCTAGTAAAACCATTGATCCATCAGGGGTAGATGATTTTGTCACGCAAGCCAATTATCAGCCCTTACCGGACCAGGCGGGTGTCTATCAGGTCGACTTTAGAAGCGTCGGTGGTGAAGCGGTGCGGATAAGAGCCTATCGCATTTATTTGAAAATCGAAAAAATCTAAGCATGAACTACTTTAAAAAATACGCACCCATTGTACTGGCCCTAGTCGGCGTAGTGACTTTATACCTCAACTACGATCAGTGGCGTATGATGAAGACTAAGGACTGTGATTGTGAAAAAGAAAAACAAGATGCCCTGGGCATTATCGAATAATATGCAAAAGTGGCAAAAAACAATCGTGGTTTTCGGGGTGGTAATTACCCTGGCTTTGCTGGTCAGACGGGCTAAAGCCGAAGATATAGCCTACCGGCAGCTCCTGGTCAAGGACCTTACCGGTAAGCTACCTAGAGGTAAAGGTAAAAGCTATGAAAAGCGAGCACTAGAGCAGATCGATCGCATCGTCATTCATCACAGTGCTACCAATGATGGTTCTCCCGAGGCCTATGCCCTCTACCACGTGGAGACCCGCGGCTGGCCGGGTATTGGTTATCATTTTGTCATCCAAAAAGATGGGGGCATTTATCAGACCAACCGGCTGGAAACGATCTCTTACCACGTCAGCGGACAAAACACCAATAGCATTGGTATTTGTCTGACGGGCAACTACGATCAACAGCAGCCACCAATAGCGCAGTTACAGGCCTGTGCGCAGCTGATTGCCAGCTTACGGCAAAACTTTGTACAGGAGCTGACTTTGCGAGCGCACGCTGATTTTTCAGCGAAAAGCTGCCCGGGAAAGAATATTAACCTGGAGGAGATCGGTCGCTTAGCGGCGGCTTATGCAACTCCACTATCTGCTTAAAGCATGGGACTGTTTTGTGGAAAGAAGTGTAAATGTCGCCGGCGCTGTAAGAGTTGGTTTAGCCTCATGCCGGAAGTGGAGCGGGGCTGTCGAAAACGCTGTGGCAGTGGAGATACGAGTTTTTCCAAGCAGGATTATCTCTGCGGAGGTGACGTAGATGAGCAGTTACTGATTATGGCCTACGGCTATGATCCATGCGCTGGAGGCGTGGAGCTAGAAGATGTACTCGATCCACTGAATAGTGCGGAGCAGGGACAGCAAGATTATGAGCGCTACAAGGATGTCCTGGTGATTGGAGCGGCCCTTTTATTCATTGCCATCGTGGCGGCTGTAGTGATATTAAGCAAATAATATGGAACCCGTAAGTGCCATCATAGCGGCGGTATTGACCGCTGGATCCGCCATTTTTGGCAAGCTGAGTAGTTCGGCGGCGAACCGCCGGGCCAGGATGCCCGAATGGTTAAGTCCGGCTGATTTTCAGCAGCGCGATCGCACGGTACAGTATATCATTTTGGCGATAGCCGTAGCCCTAATCGCTATCGTGCTATTGGTACTGATAAAAAAGAGCAAACGGTAATGGAGAGAATTTTCCAAATCATACAGCAAAAAGAGGCCGCCCTGGGATATGGTGGATCAATCGTATTCTTCTTTATGGAGCATTTTGAAGTGCTGTCTGGTATGCTGATTTCTCTAGTGATGATTCTTTCTTCGATTATCCTGCACTGGAAAAAGATCCAGAGCATCGAAAATGAGGAAAGACGCCGCGAAGAGCGGCACCAACAGCAGATCAGGCAAGATAAAGAAATACACGAGCGCAATATCAAAAACCAAAATGGCACATGAGCTTAGCATACAAAAGCACGCTTACGGGCAGACTTTCTTGCTTAACGGTCAGGCCATTTCGCAAAGTGCGCTATTGGAAGAATTGCTGCGGCGCATACAAGAGCTGGAGCAAAGGGAGCTACCGAAGTCTTTTGCAGCCTATGAAATTGTGGCAGCGCCTGAGCAAGCACTACCTGAGCAGCTACCAGCGGTCAACTTCATCTTGATCGATATGGTCCAGATGCAGCGCGACTGGGAGCTGAGTAACTATACCCCGCGGGGGCTAGTCGAAGGCAGTATTATCCGCCTACGCAAAGCGGATGATTCACCCGGTAGGATCTGCTACAGCGATGGTAGGCATCACTACCAATACGCCGGAAAGAAAGGCACCTTTTTAACCCTGATTTATCACGATAATCATTTTTCAATCATATGAGTAACAGAACGACTTTATGTATAGACTAAGTTCAGAGAAAGTTTTGCCTATGACAAGGCAAAAAACGCAAGCGACGCAGCGCGTCGGTGAGGCTTTTTAACGACGCCAGAGGTGAAACTTACCTGAAATTAGGCATAGATAAGGTTGTACTGTTACTCCAAAAATTAAATACTAATGAGTTTAAGTCTAAGCGCAGAAGGGACGGCATTTGCCAGTAGCCCTCAAACCGATCCGGCCCTGGTTGTGGCCACTACTTTTGATGGTGGCAAAGCCTCCGTTGATGTAGGCACGCTGGTACTTCCGATGGATGCCAGCACCGGAGATATTGATCTAAATACCTTACCCTCACCGGCAAGCCTGGGGGTAGCCGATGGAGCGGAGCTAGTAGCCGTTTTACAATCCGCCGGAGGGATCATCACTTTTGTGGATCCGGTGACCGGTCTAACTATGAACCATGTCAATAAGGTAGGGGAATCGCATACCCTGGTAGCCGATCTGACAACGGATCAATGGATTTATAATTTCTAATGCCAAGTAAAGGGGCTACTCTTTTGGGTAGTACCCTTGGGCTTTGAAAACAGCATGATGAGTTTAGATAAGGCGTATCCACCCCAAGGGAATGTACTTTTTTCCATGGTACAGGTCTTCAACACGAATACCACTACCAATCTTAATAGTACAAGTAACTATAATCAAGATATTCCCATTACCGGGCAGACCGCCTATTTTGGAACGGCAGTAAATGACTTTTTGGTAGTTGGAGATGGTATACGCATTCTAACTACGGGTATTTATCAAATCAGCGTTAATGTTCACTTGAATAGTAGCATTAGCCGATCAAACGTAGTTATCCGAGCTAAAACCAATAATACACCAATAGGACCGGTAGGTGCTAGTGCTTATATCCGCGGTATTACCGGGCACAACGAGTCTTCTGCTCACCTACAATTCATGACATCCCTGGCTGCTCAGGATATCATTACAATTGGCGCAAGACGGGAAGCCAGAAACGGTGCGGTTACTATGGCGGAGCCAGGTACTTCTAATCTAATCATCAAAAAACTAGCTTAATGGAAACGATAACCAAGAAAAACAACCACGCCTATCTACCGCGCATCGAAGGACGCCTACTGGAAGACTGGCTTAATGATATCATCCTACGACTCAACGAGGTGCAAGCCGGGCAGGTCTACGAAGTAGCCGACCTGGCGGAGCGGGATGCGATCCAGGAGCCCACTTCCGGCTCGGTTGCCCTGATTAATGATGTAGCTGGCGAGCCAGGTATCTCCTTTTATACCGGCACGGCTTGGACAATGGCCATTAGTGGTGGCGGCGGAGTTGTGGGTGATGCCAAACTGCAAGACTTGAGTCTGAATGGTCAAACGCTGACCGCCACACTTTCTGATGGCAGTACGGTACCAGTCGACTTATCGAGTCTTCCCGATCTAATTAACGATGCGGATGCCGATCCGAGTGGAGAGCTACAAATACTCGACTTGCAAGACACCGATCTAAGCATTAGTCAAGGTAATACGATCGATGTGAGTAGCCTGGTTAACGGGGTCTACGAACCAGCCGATCTAACGGCCCGGGATAACCTACCCAGTGTCAATAAGAGTTCCGTAGCCATTGTCGCTAATGCCGATGGAAATGGTAACCCAGGGATCAGCTGGTGGAATGGTATTCGCTGGACAAGTCCCTTTATGGCGGGAGGCGGAGCTGCCTTACGGCAAAAGGTGACGCTGAGTGGTGGTAATCTTATCATTCGGGTAGCTTTTGCCGGAAATGCACCCACTTTGCAAGTCAATACGACGGGAGATTATTCACTGATCATCCCCGCAGGAGGTGAAGTATTCAGCGTGGATATTAGTGCAGATAACACTACGCTTACGGGAACGGGAGATTTTATTTTTCGCATTGATAATAGTGCTAATGGAGCCGATGTGAGCTTTGCCAGTCAGCTGTACAACCCGGGTAATGGAGCCCTGGTAGATGTATTTGCGCAAGGTAATAATCACCAGCGCAGCTATGCGGGTAATGTGCTGACGCACAGCTATCCGAATATGCAGCTTTTTGGCGGTAGCGGATTCGATATTCTTTTACGATAAAAAAACTATTGAGAACTAAAGGATGAGGCCAATGACTCATCCCTAAAACTAAAGCTATGAAAAACATACTATTGATGCTACTACTGATGGTAGTAGCCAGTTCGAGCTATGCTCAACAATTCCGGATGGTAGCTAATCCATCGGGTTTTCCTACTCAAATTAACGATAGTACTTACCAGGTATCGGTGCTTTTTGCTGCGGACCAAACCGGTAATGGGTTCCTACCTACCCAGATTATGGGTGATGAAAGCTATCGCATTTTTTACCAAAATGAAGCCATCTTCAAAATCACTGGTATAAGCAATCAAACCTTTGCCAGTGCCGATTTGACGATCGTTTACTTTTCAGGCAGCAATTCAACACCAGTTGGTCAGGCCCTGGTCTATGATCCAGCGGGTAGTGCGGGTATTCCGCAGGCACCCGCCAATGGTAATGGTTCTTCTCCTGTATTGAATGCGGCCATTGCCACCTACAATGCCGGCCAAAGTGGAGGAACGGACGGTAGTAACACCGATGAACTACAACAACTCAGCAGGTCTGGCGTAGAAGTCACGCTCTCTGGAGGTGGAGGGATTATTAGTGTCGAAGATGGTGATGCCGATCCAGCTAATGAGATTCAGGATTTAACGCCACTAGAAACGGACATTACCACCAATACCGATTCTATTACGTCCTTGCGTACCGATGTAACGGCGCTGGAGAACCAGCCCGATCTAGTAGATGATGCAGATAATGATCCGACTAACGAGATTCAGGACTTGACTCCACTGGAAAATGGGATTGCGGCTAATGCCGATTCGATTACGGCTCTGCGCACCGATGTAACGGCCCTGGAGAACCAGCCTGACTTGGTGGATGATGCGGATAATGATCCGACTAACGAGATTCAGGATCTAACGCCACTAGAAAATGGCATTGCTACCAATGCCGATTCAATTACGGCTCTGCGCACCGATGTAACGGCCCTTGAGAACCAACCCGATCTAGTAGATGATGCAGATAATGATCCGACTAATGAGATTCAAGATCTGACCCCACTGGAAAATGGCATCGCGACCAATGCCGATTCGATTACCGCCCTTAGAACTGATGTAGATGCCAAGACCTGGTTAAAACAAGAACTAGAAGCCGGAACTAATATCTCCATTCTGGGGAATTCGGCGGTGACTTATGAGCTAGATAATCTAGGACAGTACACCCTGCGCGTATTTGATGGGACTACCGCTTCGCGTCTTTTGATGACCCCTAGTCTTACGAGCTTGATCAATGGTTCTTCTGCCAACATCCGCTTAGAAGATGCGGGTGCGCAGTTACGCTATGGCAACTTTGGAGCCATCAACTCGGTGGAGGCAAAAGCCAGTGGTATTGAGATCAACACCCCTAATGTGAGTTCTGCAATTGCCGAGGCTGGGCAAGTATTAACTTATCAATCCGATGGAACGGTAGAATACGAAGATGCCAATCCTATTCCAGATCTAAGCGCAGCGCCCCTTACGAGTGTAGCTACAAATGCAGCTACCTACGGTTTTGCACAAGCCTACACCGATGGAAGTAGCATTCGCCTGGGCAGAACCATTGTCAGCACTACGCTCCACCAATTTTATGTAGACGCCGCTGGTAATATCCTGGAAAATGGTACCCATACCATCACCGCCAGTTTTGCCTACAGTGTGGGGACGGTTTACTACGTACAAGATGATGGATCACTTGCCAGCACAGCGGATAATGATGGTGATGCGACCGATTATGATTCGGCGGCCGTGTATGTCCTGCAGGACAATGGAGATGGCACCTATGTAGTCCAGCTAAAAGAGCCACGCCACTTTATCAACTAAAGCTATGAGACAAATACAAGAACACCTCCAGGCCCGCCGGGAATACCTGGAGCTCAAAAAAGATTGGGATGTGGTGCTAGAACCACCACCCCCATCCAGTGCGCTACGCTCCACACCCAGCTTTGCCGGCAACTGGGGCGTAGGCTACCTGGGGAATACGGCGCTCAAGCAGCAGATTATCCAGCAGCTCAAGCGTAAAGTGGTCTTTATTGTCCATGATACGGCGGGTAAATTCCAGCATAAGTATCTACAAAAGGCCGCCTGGAATGAGATGGGCTGGAATCGCACCAGCGATGGCTTAGAAGATGGTCACGGCCATGGTCATCACTGCGATGGGATCATGGTAGCTAACCACCCTAATATTCCGATTGGAGCAGCGCAGGTGCTAGTCGACAACGGCTATGCGCGTAGTATTCCAGCCAAGTGCCTGGGTAATAAAGGTCAAGGAAGCTATACCTGGATTAGGGAATCTTTTGAACAAGGGGCGCACGTAGGTGAAAAGCTGACCAAAGAAGGCTATCTGGTGATCCATAGCGTTAGCCTGGGTGGTAATGGCTATGATGAGCAAGTAGCTAAGATGGTGCAACAAATCATCGATGCCGGTCAAATCATTGTGGTAGCGGCCGGTAATACTTACCGCGAAGGCTTACAGCATCCGGCTAACGTCGAAGGTGTGATCAGCGTGGGTAGTCACGATGAGCAAGGTAAGCGCAGTGCCTTTAGCACCTTTGATGAAAAGCTATTTATCAGCGCACCGGGACAAGGAATTTACTCCACGCTTCCTAATGACAGGTACGCTACCTGGAATGGAACCAGTATGGCCGCTCCGCACGTAGCGGCTCAAATTGGTATTCTGGGAGCGATTTATCCAGAGCTAAGTCATCAAGTGGAAGTCAAAGACTTTCTAGCACAGTTTGCTACCGATTTAATGGATAGCAAACGGGATAAATACACCGGCTGGGGCACACCCAAACTGGCACCTTATCTGGGGAAAGAGATTGAAGAAGAACCCGAGGAAGATCCGAGCGACCAACCAGAAGATAATCCACCAGAAGAACCAGATCAGCCCGATGATAATCCACCGGAGGAAACACCACCAGCCCCAACGGAGCCAGAGAAAGGTCAGGCTCAAACGCTAAGGCTAGAAGTTGATTATACCAACTATCGTTTCCAGCGCAGCGGCGACTTTCCCGTTAAGTTCCAACTGAGCGGGGGGATCGACTTTCAGCACATTACCAAACGATTTATGGGCTATGCGGGGCCAAAGCTAATCGCAGACGCGAAAGACTGGCTCAGCCGCAGCATGATGGGGCTAGGTAAGATGCACGACCGCAACGACGGCGCAAAATACCTGGCTTACTTCCTGGAAATGCAGATGTACCGCTTGTACGGTCACCGTATCCGTACCGAAGCAATTACTGCGATGGATGATAAGGGCCTACAATTTGAAGTCAGGCCAGATATGCACTACCGAGCCGAAACAGATGCAGCCAACGTGGTCTTCTCGAATGGCGGCGTAGAAATCCTCGAATACGAAGGTGTTCAACTCATTCAATTTTAAAAACAATCAAGCTATGAAAACTAAACTATTTCGATTTATCGCATTTACCCTGGCTGCCCTACTTTTTATGGCACCCGTGTTGACTTTTGCTCAAACTCCACCAGTGGATACCACTGGCCTGGATGCCTGGAAACCCTTTGACGGTATTGTTACCATCGAAGGCCTACAGGAGGTCTATTATACCCTTTACGGTGCCATTGTCATTATCTGGGGCTACGTAGCCAAAATGCTGGGCTTGCAAAAGCGCAAGGTGCCCTTTGTCTTTGTGGTCTTGGCTGGAGCGCTGGTGGCCGCGGGTGTTTTTCTCACCCAGGGCTTTAGTGCGGCGGGTATTGTGATTAGCTTTCTAGTTAGTCTGGGCATTTTTGATTTGATCTTAAAGCCTGGTCAAAAGCTATTTCGCTCCAAAGTAGCCATCCACTAGTCCTATGTCGAAGGCTAATTTTCTGCTCAACCGTCAGGTAGAGCTGCTCATTGATGAAAAGGGCAGCTCCCCTGAGCGGTATTCTAGTGAAGAAAAAGCACTACTGGCTAAATACAGTGGCTACGGTGGGCTGGATCAACACCTGGAAAAGTCTCACTCCGGAATTCTTTATGAGTTTTTTACGCCTATCCCGATTGTCAAAAAAATGTGGGGTCTGGCTTTGCATTATGGCTTTCGGGGTGGATCGGTACTAGAGCCAGCGGCGGGTAATGGGGTTTTTCTAAGTCAGGTACCTGCCCGCCGTGAACTGGAGCAAGCCGCCGTTTTTACGGCCATTGAGCCGCAAAAGTATAGCCATGCGATTTTGAAGATTCTCTATCCCCAGGCAATCGCCAAAAAGCAGGTCTTTGAGCAGCTCTTTATTGATGAGAACAGGAATGATAGCCTAAAAGGTAAAGTAAAGTCGCAGTATGATCTGGTGATTGGCAATCCACCCTACGGTAGTCTGCGAGGTGGAGCGGGTGGTCGCTACATGGCCATGGGCGAACAAAAGTACACCAGAGCGCAAGCCTATGATGAATATTTCATTTTTCGAGGACTGGATGTACTGCGCCCCGGGGGCTTGCTGATCTACATTATTGGTAGTGAAGTCGCCAATGGCGGGATTCCTTTTCTGCAAAGGAAATACGCCAAAACGAAGATTGAAATAAGCAAGCGGGGCTCACTCATCGATGCTTACCGACTACCCAATGGTGTTTTTGATCGCACCGATGTGCTATCAGATATTATCGTATTTCAAAAACTAGCAAAATGAATAAACAAGCATTAGCACAGCAACTACTCGCTGAAATTCACGCTCAGCTTGATCAGTGTGAAGAAGAGGACTGGGGTACCTTCACTCCCAAGGTCTGCTCCTTTATCAGCAATCCGAAAGGTAAGGAAAAAGTGATCCAGTGGATCATCAATTATGTGGTCAAAGAGGGGATGTCCATTGCTGAAGCTATCAATGAGATCGAGCGCGATTTCAATGATAATTTGATGGAAAACTAATGATGGTGCTGGGTAAACATATTACCCTTTCGATGCCCAATGGCGAAAAGCGGCGGGCACAATTTGCCATCGTGGAACTAGGGGAAGTCCTGGCCTCTCACGATGAGCAAACCTTTGCACCTAGCAAAGGCTATCCGACTAATGCGCAAGGCCAAAACATCAATGATCGCAACTATGCAGATGATCAACTAGCCCAGCAGCGCGTACAAGATAATGCCCGTAACCTAGATCCTTACCGACTACTAACGACTAGCAGAACACCATCTGGTTCTCCGATTGTAGCTGGCCAGCTACGAGCCGATAAATGGATCGTGGTATCTGGTAATAATCGCACCATGAGTACCAAATTGGCAGCCCGGCAGTTTCCAGTAAACTATGAAGCATACAAGGAAGCACTTAAAAGTGAGCTATCCGCCTTTGGCATCAAGCCCCAAATGCTGACCAAATTTCAGCAGCCCTTTTTAGTACGTATCGATTATGATTTTCCAGCCTTTGAAACCAGAGAACTGGCCAAGTACAATCAAAGTACGATGAAAGGTAAGCGAGCGGTGGATAAAACCATTGAGCGCAGTAATAGCTTACGCGAAAATCCACTTTGTAAAACCCGTATTCCACTCATCATCGATGAATACGAACGAATGTCCGAGTTCTTTAACGATCGGATCGCCCAAAAGACGATGCTCCAAGCCCTGCTGAATTGTAATTTGATTACCGAGCAGAGTATTCCAGAGTATTACGAAGAAGGGTATTTCACCACTGCGGGTAAAGAGCTAGTCGAATCGGTCCTGGCTGGTATCATTCTGGACAAAGCAGCCCTCAAGGCCGCCGAGCGGGACGGAATCAAACAAGCGCGGCGAGTAGTCGTCTATGCCATGCCGGTACTGATTGAAAATAGTACGCTGGGTGGCGAAGCTAACTTAGTGCCCCACGTTAATGATACCATTTTGTATATCAATACCATCAAAAGTAGTGGACTACCCTTTGATCAGTTTATCAATCAGGGCGCCATGTTTGAAAAGCGCAAATTTCATCCCTGGTCCATCTATTTGAGCCGCTTAATGAGCTTAGGCCAGCGCAGATTCAAAGCCGCCATTAAGTCTTTCAATAGCAGCATTAAACAGAGCGCCGGAGCTGCCCTTTTTGCCGATCAGGCCGTATCTGCCCAGGAAGCCTTTGCTGCTTATGTGATTGATCCACTACCTGAAAAAGAAAAGCAATTAATTAGCCAGTTCACTGGGGAGAAAGCAAAAAGCCAGATAGAACCATGGTTATTCATTGGTGACTTCCCCGCTTCAATCATGTTTGCCGATCGTACACAGACGGTAAATGGTGATTATCGCAACCTGGTTGGAATTAGCAAGGCAACCGGACAGATTAAGCAATACCATTTCCCAAAAGGAAAAGAATGTAAGAGGAAGGTTAGTTATGCGCTGAAAGTAGCGAAAGGGATTAGAGAACAGGATGGGCTACCTATTCCAAAAACCGAAAATACTTCTGTGAAGCTACGCTTACTCAAAGTGAAAAAAGCGAAGCAATTAAAACTGATTGAGCTATGGTAAAGAAAGTCTTATCGCCCGAACAAGTGATCAGTTATGATAACTACTTTGCTCAGTATCCCGAAAAGATACTGGGTAAGGCCTACATCACTACGGGCCGCTTTTCCGATCAAGTGACCAAATACAAAGGTGATCTAACGGATCTGGATAAGATTAGCCTGGCACGGGATTACGTAGTAGCTGATATGCTGTCGGCTCATCTCTCCAGTGCGCATAATGATGTGGATATTGATACGATCAGCGGCGCAGCATCTCTAGCCGTTCAAAAAGCGATCCGCAAATCAAAGAAAGAGCGCAGCGTTCGAGACCAGGCTAAACGAGGCGAGCTGGACCTGATTACTTTTGATGAGGTCGACCAGCTCTACAATGCACATCTGAGTGAAGAAGAAAAGCAGGTATTTGTCTGGTATCAACGAGCTGTGCTAGGCAGACCTATGAAGGGAGGCTGGGAGAAGTACTACACCTCTGATCATTATTCAAAAAAAGCTGTACCCTGGGAATGGATGGATAAGGGGCTTGTTTTTTGGTACCGCGATGGGTACTTACCGGCCTTTGTTTATCTATCTGGTAATATTGCGGAACGTAGAGAACAATTAGCACAGGAACGCTGGCGGTTTAATGATGATTTCCGGCGTCGAGAACTCGTGAAACGACAGGAGAAAGCCCTGGATGATCTTTGGCAAAGGGTACTGCGTAAACGCCGAACGCTAGATGCCGAAGATATGGAAGACCGCCTGATCATCAAGCCCATCAGTACTCTGGCCAAAGAATACAAGATTAAGAAATTACGCGATGATGTGTCCCTTTCGGCAAAACAGCGAAGAAACGGTAAAATAGACTATCTCGACCAATTACAGACCGGCTATAAAAAGGAACTTGATTTTGCCATAAGTCTGCAAGAAGCATTCGTACTATGGCTCGGTGCTAATTCGCGTAACCTGGACATCCGTCGCGGATTAAACTGGCGTGACATCGTGGAGCTTTATTTATCGGCTCGTAGACGCGGTAAAGATGAAGATCCAGCCCTTTTTCTTAAAAATAAGTCAGCAGCTCAACAGGAAGGCATCCGCTTGTTTAGTGATTTTTTAGCGAAAGCCATCAGCGAAGAAGATCAGCGTGAAATTGAGCGCATCTGGAATGAACGCTACAACAGTGATATACCCATTGATCTTAACCAGGTACCCATTGGCTTTACCATGGCCCGGCACTACAATGGTATGGAAATGGATATTCGCCCCGAGAAGCGTGAAGCTATCGCTTTTGCGCAAATGCGCGGTGCGGGCTGTCTGGCTTACGGAGTGGGACTGGGAAAGACCTGGGCCTCCATTTTTATTGTAGCGCAGTTTTTAGAAAATGGTTGGGCTAGTCGACCCTTCTTTGTCTTGCCCAATCAGGTTTATAAGCAGTTTATGGCTGAGTGTGCCGGTATTTTACCGCAGTATGCGCGCAGTGATTTGGATAATCTATCGGCCAAATACGCAGAAAAAGTCACCCAGGAAGAACGACTGCCGGAGCAATCAATTAGCTTTTTTACCTACGAAGGATTTAAGCGCATTGGTATAGATACCGATGAGGAAGCAGGCTTCTTTTCAGAGCTAGTTGACATTTTGGATCAACAAACGGATCGCAAAGCCGGAGCAGACAAAGATTTAGAACGTCTCAAAAATAAAGTAGATAGCATCATTGGTACCGCTAAGCGCGGTACCCAATTTACCATCAATGATTTGGGTCTGGATATGATGGTGGTTGATGAAGCGCACAGTGCCAAAAAGGTCTTTACCACGGTCAAGTCTGAAAAGGAAACGAATCTTGGAAAAGAGAAAGGGATCAAACGCTACGATATCAGCAGTGGAGAACCTTCAGCTATGGGGTTAAAGACCTTCATGGTATCACAGTATGTACAGCGCATCAATCCAACGGGTAATGTGCTGCTGCTCACCGCAACGCCTTTTACTAATTCGCCAATGGAGATCTTCTCCATGACGGCCCTGGTGGGGTTAAATTACTTACGTGAAATTGGTCTACTGAACCTCAAAGACTTCTTTGATCAGTTTGTCAACACCTCCAATGAGCTGGTATTCTCCGCAGCCCTGGAGCCGGTCTTTAAAGATGTCTTTACCGGCTTTTCAAACTTGATTGCCCTGCAAAGTATTATCCGACGATTTTTCCTGTATAAGCAATCGACCAAGAACTTAAAACGGCCCAATAAGATCGTTTTACCGCTTCGGCGAAAAATAGTGGATGGGATGCTCATAGAGATGGGTGGCCAGGAAAGTATTGAAACGGTGCTCTCCTTTAATCCCGTTCAGCGCGAGTGGATGGAGGATATTTTAGCCTATGCTCAGGAAAAGGTGACAAATATCACGGCCGTTTGTGAAAAAGCTAAACCCGATAGTGCAGAAAGTGGCAATGGGGCTCGTCTGCTAAGAGCAGCCGGTATGGCCCGTAAAATTGCTTTTTCTCCCTACTTACTCAAATGCGATGAAGATACCCAAGCACCTAAATCAGTAGCTGATTTTATCAAGTCCTCGGCAAAACTGGAATTTGTGGTGGGCTGTATTAAATCCGTCCAGGAGTATCACCAAAAACAAGGCACACCGATGAGTGGCCAGATCATTTATGCCAATATGGGCGTGGATTATTTCCCACTGCTTCGTGATTATCTGATCAAAGAATTAGGGCTTAAACCGTACGAAGTGGGCATCATCGTGTCGGAAAGCCGGATGCAAAAGATAGGCTTCAAGGATAAGCGGACGGTGCAAAATGCTTTTCTAGGTCGCCGCTATAATCCTAAGACCCGGGATTATGAAGATATACCGCATGAATATCGCTGTAAAGTGTTGATTGGCAGTTCTACCATCCGCGAAGGAATTAATCTGCAGCGCTATGCTTCGGTACTCTACACCCTGGAGCTACCCTGGAATCCAACCGATGTCAATCAGTTAGAAGGACGGCTTTGGCGGCAGGGTAATATTCATAAGAACGTGCGTATTGTCAATCCGCTAATGGAGGATTCTATGGACATCTTCATGTTTCAAAAGCTGGAAGAAAAGACGGCCCGTATCAATGCTATTTGGGATTTTGATGGCAATGAAAATACCCTGGACACCCGCGACTTTGATCCGGCTGAACTCAAGTATGTACTTATCAAAGACCCCTTGCGAATTGCTCAACTGGAAGCCCAGGAACAGGACTTACTGATCGATGATCAGCTAACGACGCTGAATGCTCAAATTTCCAAACTGGAAGAGGTGAAATCTACGCTGTATTTCGTCGAGTCCAGAAGAGAAGAAATCATCAAGGCTGTAGAAGTGTTCCGAGATATTCCAGATCAAGCCAAGGAGGATCCCAATGAACTGCGCCGCCAGGTAGCCTATATGCTACGCGCTACCAAACTCAAAGATGGTACACCACTGGAAGAAGCGAAGCACAAAACCAAGGACTATTACCGAAATCCTTACAAGGATAGCTGGATTAATGCCTATCAAGGCATCAGTACGCCCTATTGGTACAAAGACTGGAAAGCAAATGTAGCTGCGCTCAATCAGGCGATCAAGGAAATACTGGAGCCCAAGGGCTTACCCGCAGATGAAGCCGGGATTACAAAGGCCGTCGAAGCCTTGGAGACAGAAAAAGAAAAAATAGAGGAGCAAAAAAAGAGCCTCACAAGTGAAGAGCGCCTAAAAGAGCGAGCAAAAGAAATCGCTGATAAAAAGGCTCGGGAAGGTATTGCCGCCGCCACCGTAGAACAACGAGTAGATCAGTTTGCAAAGCTCAATTATATGCTAGACGAGCTTCGCGTAAGTGAGCGCCAGGAAAGTGTAGTGGGAGAAACTAGCGATGCGCCTTATCGAAAAGGAGAAACCGTGGTCTATGATGGCAAGAAGGCGAAGATCGAAAAGGCGATTAAGGGCAGCAATGGGAAGGTCTATTATCAGATACGCCAGAAAAGTTATGTCGAACTGGTACTCAGGGATGAATTATCACCCAACAGCCAGGCGCAAAAGGACCGATTGAAAAAGACGGTAAGTAAAGCTTCTGCTAAAATACGATTACTAAAAGCTAAAAAAGCGAAGAAACTAAAACTGCTGCAACTGGCAGCTTAAAATGGATAAAGCTATGGATAGTAAAGCGAAACAGTACGTCAAACAACTAGGGAAGACCATCGGTAATCTTCCTACCAAGTACCAAGAGAATTTCGAGGTAATGGATGAATTTGCTGAGATCATGAAAATGGCCGATTCAAAGGCAGAAGAATACAAAATGGCCAAAGAGGAATGGCAAGATTATGATGAGAAGATATTGGCAGCACTTAAAAGAGATTACCCAAAGCAGGACAAGCCCAAAGAGCGTAAGTCCTCAAAAGCCGAGATCAAAGGGATGCCACCGGTAGATGAAAAAGGTAAACGTAGAATTGACAAAGCCGCCCTGGATGCCCTGGAAGATCATCTGGAGGGTTTGCCGCAGACTAAAGCCCTGCACAGCAAGGACGGAGATTATAGCCAGCAGCGACAGTCTTTACATGAGCAAATCATCACCAAAGAAGTAACGGATAATGAATGTATTCGTCGCGATGCACCGATCGCCATTCTGACCGGTGGTCTGCCGGGTTCCGGAAAGTCCACCTACATTCGCAAGCACAAAGACTGGATGACCAATCCGGCCATCTTTAAAATTGATGCAGATGATCTACGGGCAAAGCTACCAGAATACAAAGGCTGGAATGCGACCCAAACTCACGAAGAAACCCGTGATCTGGTCAAAACCTTACTCAATAAGGTTGGTAAGACCGGATGCAGCTACGATGTGATCTACGATGGTACCATGAATAAATCCAAGAAGTATAAGCCCCTGGTGGAAACCCTCAAAAAAGAAGGCTACCGGGTTTTTATCATGTTTCTGAAAGTCGATAAGAAGACCAGCATGACACGCGCCATGAACCGCTACCAAAAGTCGGGCCGCTATGTACCGCGTTTTGTCATTGACGAAGCAGCCGAGAATGGCCTGGCGGCTTTTAATGAGCTAAAAGACCTGGTAGATGGTTATGTATTAGTCGATGGAAAGACACAAAAAGTAATCGAACAAGGCGGAGCTAACATCCCAGAAGATCGCAACTATGCAGCACTAGCAGCAGAGCCAGCTCCCAAAGCGGCTAAGAAGAAATCATCAAGTAAAAAGCCAACCAGCAAAGACCACGTACACAGCTGGAAAAAAGTAACACCTAAATCCAAAATGAAGCCAGTGGTGCTCCACTGTCAGCATTACCAGATACCGGTAAAAGAAGAAACGGTAGTCGGCATCAAAGGAGCGGGTAAACATACCAATACCATCACCGCCAAACCAGGTGAACATCTGATCTTCGATGATCAGGGCCATCTGGTATTCATCATGGATGCCGGCTCTTTTGCCCGCAAGTGCAATGACCAGGGAACAGTAGATGAACACATCAAGGAGAAGCACAAAATAGAAAAGACTCCACAGGTGACAGTATCTAAGAAGTCGACTGAAAAGAAAGCTCCCAAGCCCCGTAAAGAGGCGTCTCCAACGAAAACCCAAGAACGTAGATCGCCCTATCAAGTACTAGAAGCCGAGATCAAAGACGTAACTAAGATCCTCGATAAGAAAAAGATCAGCAAAGAAGATGCCGATCAACTCCCCGAAGAGCTAAAAGATATCGAACAGCGCTCGGTCAAACAATCGACCATCAACTATATCGAAAAGAAAGCTCGACAAATCGAGGAAGGTAAAAAGTTATCCCGCGCAGAAGTCATCAAGCTGGCTCTGGCCGCACAGCCACTGGTTCGCTCTGGTCGATCGGTGGTACTTGATACGCTCTTTACCAATAAAAAGCGCCTTGAGCCTACGGTGGATGGTCTACTGCGCTGGTTGAGTAATCCCAGTGGTTACGATCTCATCGGTGTAGACGTGAAAGATAGTGCCAAGGCCACTGTCAAGCCGCGAAGACCGAAACAAGATCTATTGACCATACTAAAGATCAAGTGATGAAATGGTACATTATCTCTATCATTACCCTGGTGGCCATCATCACCGCCTATATCTTACTCAAGCTCTTCGCCCGTACCAATGTCTACTACAATATCGAGACGGAGCCGACTGCGCCCATACCCAAATCTGCCGCCGATAGGGGAGAGGCCTGCGATGATGGTACCAGCAATTTGGGAAACCCAAACCTGCCCCTGGGCTTCCGCAATAATAACCCACTCAATTTGGTGAAAAGTGCGAATGCCTGGAAAGGGAAAATCAAAGATAACCCCGGCCGCTTTGAGCAGTTCTGCTCCATGGAATATGGTACCCGAGCCGCCATGATCAACTTGCGCACCTACATGAATCGCTACAGCCGAAATACCATTCGTAAGATCATCTCCCGCTGGGCACCCGCCTCCGAAAATGATACGGAAGCTTATATCCGTTTTGTGAGTCAGCAGACGGGTTATCAGCCGGATACGGAGCTGTCTTTCCAGAAGGAGATCGTCTTTAATCTGATCGATGCTATGAGCCAACAAGAGAATGGTGCGGGCATGTTGATTGGAGATTTGGTGAAGGAGCAGGCTTGGGAGATGATAACCTAACGATTGGAATATTTTATAAAAAGCTAAGGTATATTATTAGCATTAGAGCTATTAATTGTAATACTAACGCTGAAGAAAAACATCCTTGGCCCTGTTTTGTACTCGATATTTTTCCATAGTTAAGGGTTCTTGTTTTTCTCACATTAAATTCTGAACTTAAAATTTCTGAGACAAATTTGTACCCGTATGTATTGGTACTTCCTCCGTCAATTGACAGCCAATTACTTGCGATCATTGTTCCGAAAAACCTTAATTCCTCTCCATCATATCTAAGAATTGATTTTTTTACTTTTTCATTCTTCTGGACCATTTGGGCTATTTCATAAAATCGTTTCTTGTGTGGATGCTTTAGAAGGTTTCCCTTTCTGTCATTTGATAAATGGCGATAAACAGAAAATATAAAGAAGGCTATTTTGTCTTTTTCTGAAAGGCTATGGTAAATAAGGTTGTACAATGCTTTTTTCCCAATATACTTTGAAAAGAAAATTTTTTTTGACTCTGCAAACTCAATCAGCTCTTTATTTGGACTAGTATCCTTGTCAATTTTCCGACTTAATAAGCAACTAAGGTCTTCTTTCGTAGCATTCGCAGGGATCGCTATTCTTAACTTTTTAGCATACCGCAATTGTGCTTCCGTAGGACTGTCATGATCAATTTCAATTATTTCAAATGGTTCTAGATATCCAAGATCCTTCAATTTTTTTCTTAGCCTATCTTCGTTTTTTTCATCGAAAAACCTGGTGCGAAACCGTTTGGTTTCTTCATACCTTGCCTTTATTTTAAATCGTTTATAATTCATTGAAGTGAATCTTTATACCATTCTATCTAACCCAAGAAAAGCCACAAATCGGATGATGTTTAATATTTTGACAAGCAAATAGCAGCGGATGATTTTTAATTTTTCCGTAATCATTTCACCTGTAAATTATGGACAATTTTTTCAACTCTTAAGGCAATAGACCTTGCCCAAATAAATGAAATAGGCTTTTTCTTTTCGTCTATAGAGTTCATTAGCTCGTTACTCCACTCATAAATTGCTTTCAGATTTTCAGCTTCCTTTTGATCAACCAGTATATTCCCTCCTGAATATTCCCTCAAATATGTCAGTTCAAATAGCTCATTAATAAAACCTATTTCACTTGGCTTGCGATCGAATTTTTCTCTGAAGGCTTTAATGATCTCATTTGAGTCATGGAAAGCAATTATTTCTTGGAAATCCTTATAATCTATTTTAGGCTTTTTACCTGCTTTTAATTTTTGCAAGTTTTGATCGATTTCTAATTCCTTTTTTTCATCACTCAGTAGTCGAAGGGCTTTTTTAAACTCATCGATTATTTCTTGTGCTTTATCAAAACCGTGAGTTCTAGCACTCATTAACCTACGAACCATAGCTATCTCTTCGTACTGTGTTTTCTCCTTGGCTTTCGGAATGGCACTGAAGAAAAGTCGGTCTAACTGCTCTTTAGATAAACTAGCATCAATGCCCGCTTTCTCTAGGTCGTAAAGAATTTTAGCTGCTTCTACCAGGTTCTGGAGATTATGTTTATCTTCTTTAATATCATCAATCAAACGAGAGTGTAAAGAATTAAAATCTTCATCATCTAGCTCGTAAGGATTTGATATTTTGTTCAAGGTTCCCTCATGGTCGGGTAGCTCTTCTGGAATGAGATTTCTAATTTCACTAGTGAGCTTTTTATTGTTCAGATATCCAGTCTTAATATATTCGAATACGGAGGGAAAAAATTCATATTGATCATTTTCCCAATATGTACTGACTAGATATTTCCTTTTTTTTACTAATTTGGTTTTCGCTTCGTCTTTCTCAATTTTGATTGCTTCACCAGATGAAGGATCAATTATATTACGGATTATGTCTTCGACATCGCCAAAAATAGTAGTTCTGTTTGGAAGGTGTCGTTCTGTAAAAATAGGAGGAAGATCCTCAATGTTTTCGTACGAACTAAGTTCACCTTCCTTTTCTTCGAAAGAGAAGGTTATATTAGCTAAGATCATTTTTTTTATAGGGTCATCCATACCTTGTTCTTCTTCTGCAAGGCATCGAAAGAACTTCCATAAATTATCTAGCATGAAGAAAATGGTCCTTAGGTTTTCTTCCTTTGCTAATATAATTTTACGCAGCAAATACTTCTTATGAGATATTAGGAAATCATGATAAGGTTTGTCTTTTTCTAGGTATGTAGATATCAAGTCATCGAATATAAAGGCTACTTGTGAAGGGAATTTCAAAGTTCTTCCCACTACTTTTTCTTTGATAGTGCCGTAGCTCTCATTTTTAGAAGCATTTATACGTGATTCATCACAAATGATGATCACCTTTATTCCTTCATGTTCAACAAAGTTCCTATTGATAAACCCAAGGACGTCAGCATTATTTAATTTCTCGCTAATTCTTTCCAAATCATCAAAACAAATGACATGCTTTTCTTTAGAAAAGCTAATCAGTTCTTGCAACATAATATTGGAGAGATCACTTGCTTTAGGGTTAACTTGCTCACCTGAACCTGTAGTGACTTTAAAAGCATTAATTCCTATTTTGAAGGCAGATTCCAAAGCCCCATAGGTTATTTTCCCTACCGTAGTATTTTTGAAAAATTCTATGAATTTAGATTTTTCAGCAATTAGTTCATTAAATATATCAGAGCCTGATTGAAGTCCATTTAACGAAATATAAAGTACCTTTTTCTCCTCGACCTGTTCTATTTCTTTTTTTAAAACCTCTTTAAAATAGTGTGTTTTTCCACTTCCCCATTCCCCATCTATCATCAATGCATGATTATTGGCTGAATCGGTTTTAATGTAATCGAGAACTATTTCTTTTAGGTGTTCCATTGCTGAAAATTTATTGGGATCATCTAATGTTGTTTGTCTCATCATTCCATCACCCAGCCCGATCACCTTCCACCTGAGTCCACATCTTATCAAAAATGAAGTCGAGGTATTGGCGCTTGAACTCGGGGTTGTCCATGAACATCTTATAGAAGTCGGTGCTAGTGAAAATAAACTCTTGCACCATATCATTTACTTTCTCGTTGGAAGCAATACGGGCATTCTGCTTGTCAGAATTGCGCATGGTTTGCATGTGCTTGACATCATTAGCCATTTGATTCGGTAACTCCTCGAAAATGACTTTGCGAACTTTATCATCTTTCATCCAGTCGATACTGCCAAAACGCTCGTTGAAGGTCTGGATGATGTATTCGAGATCCGTCATCTCAGCTTCGGGCCTGCCGCCGCGCATCGTCGAAGGGCTGGGTGCCACTTCTTCACCACCGATTAGTCCGATGCTATCCGTGGTGACTTTGGATAATCGATAACTGTCGAGCTCTACGGCTTCTAGGATGCCCTTGGCCAGGTCTTCGCTTTCGGTGGGCTTGATCTTGGGGATCAGGAACTTTAAGAACCAGTATAAGCGCTCCCAGTAGGGATTGGTGAAATCCAATATCTTAGACAGAAAGGCGTAGGTCCGGTTGAAAGATTTGGCCTGTACCAGGAAATTGACCTGTTGATCTTCGTTAAGATCGGTATCATAGTTGAGTTTACAGCTATCGATGAAAGGCTCCAGCTCTTCACGTTCGGCTCCTTTGAAGTAGAGATCGGTGAAATTGTGGACGGTCTCTTCGGTGTAGACTTGCGATTCGTCCAGAGCATCTTGCAGATCGTTGAGCTTATTGGGATCCGTTTCTTCACTAAGGATGGTCGTGGTGAAGAAGGGCTCAAAAGATAGCTTGATATCATCCAGAGAATTGAAGAAATCCAGGACAAAAGTATCTTCCTTCTCCGGATGGGAGCGATTCAGGCGCGATAAAGTTTGGACGGCCTGTACATCACGCAACTTCTTATCAACGTACATGGTGTGCAGTAGAGGCTGATCGAAGCCCGTCTGAAATTTATTAGCTACAATCAGAAAGCGATACTCCGCCTTATTGAACTCCTTGGAAATATCATTACCAGGAAAGCCGTTGAGTTTGGCCTCGTCGTATTCTACGCCATCTACCGTTTTCTTACCAGAGAAGGCGACAATAGCCTGGTAGGGCGATCTGATTTCCTTGAGGTATTCCTGAAAAGCAAAATAATAAAGGATCGCATTGCGAATCGATTTGGTCACCACCATGGCCTTCGCCTTGCCTTTAATCCGTTGTTTCACCTCCGAGTGAAAGTGATCGACCATAATCTTGGCTTTCTCCTTGATAGAGAAAGGGTGACTCTCGACGTAGGCTTTCAGCTTTTTCTGGGCACGGCTGGTGTCGAACTCCGGATTATCATCCGTTGCTCTGTTCAGTTTGTAATAAGACTGGTAAGTCGTATAGTTTTTGAGTACATCCAGAATAAATCCTTCCTCTATCGCCTGCTTCATGGAATAGAGATCGAATGGGTAAAACTTCCCATCTGACTGTTTCATACCAAATACTTCCAGCGTTTTGTTTTTAGGCGTAGCCGTAAAGGCGAAGTAACTGGCATTCTTCAACATGCGGCGCTGCTCTATGAAGGCATTAATCAGGTCTTCCGAATCAAAAGCTGTTTCTTCCTCCGTTTCGCCGTAAGGCGCATCAATATCCGCCGCTTGGGCAATAGAATCGATGTTATCCGTATTGCGATTGGATAGGGCCACATTCATTTTGGCTGCCGTATCGCCACTCTGACTACTGTGGGCCTCATCGATTAGAATAGCGAAGCGGGTAGAGCCCAGCTGACCAATTTCATCCAGTATGTAAGGAAACTTCTGAATGGTGGTGATGATGATCTTTTTACCTTCCTCCAGCGCTTCTTTGAGTTGCTTACTGCCCTGGGTAATAGGCTGTACCACGCCCTTCACCTGTGCGAAGTCCCGAATATTATCCCGAATCTGTTTGTCCAGTACGCGCCGATCGGTGATCACAATAACGGAATCAAAAATATTCTGATCGGTCTCATCGTGCAATTCGGTCAATTGATGGGCCAGCCAGGTGATGGAGTTAGACTTGCCGGACCCCGCCGAATGCTGAATCAGATAGCGGTGGCCCACACCGTTCTGACGCGCATCTGCCAATAAGCGCATGACGACCCGCAGCTGATGGTAGCGCGGAAAGATCAGTTTGGTCTTTTTCTTTCCGGTCTGCTCGTCGGTCTCTTCTATTTTCTTAGCAAAGTTCTCCAGGATATTGGACAGGCTCGCTTTGGTAAGTGTCTCTTTCCAGAGGTAGTCGGCTTTAAGTCCTTCTGGATTGGGTGGATTACCAGCACCCTTGTCAAAGCCTTTATTGAAGGGTAAAAATAAGGTGTCTTTTTTGGCCAGTTTAGTGGTCATATACACCAGGTCGGGATCGACGGCGAAGTGTACCATACAGCGCCCGAGCTTAAACAAAGGCTCTTTGGGATCCCGATCGTTTTGGTATTGCTTGATGGCGTGCTTGACGTTCTGCCCGGTGAAGTGGTTCTTCAACTCCATAGTGATAATGGGCAAGCCATTCAGGAAAAAGACCATATCGACCGAATTGCTATTACTATTGCTGTAATAGAGCTGGCGGCAGACCGCAAAGATGTTCGCCTCATACCTCGCGATGGCCCGCTTATTCAGTTGGCTACTCGGCCGTTTGTAGTAGAGATAAACCGTCAAATCCAGATCTTTTACTCCTTTCCGCAATACATCGATGATGCCACGTTTCTGGATTTGGGCAGACAGGCGCCTCAGGAATTTCTCTTCGCCACGCTTACGGATCGTCTCCAGCTTTTCGGTCTGGGTGGCCTCTAAAAAACGAAAGAGCTGCTTTTGATTAATACATAGGCTGCGGTCGTAATCGGCAGAGAAGGCCTGTTCGTAACCAACGGCCGGGCTACAAAGATGCGCTTCGATCAGGGCTTCCAGCCCTTTTTCTGAGGTGTCGGTTTTCATCGGTGGCTTATATTTCCTGCCTAAACTCTCTTAGAGAGTCTCTTAATCTTTCTTAAAGTCTCTTATACTTTCGCAAAACATCTAAAAAACATCTAAAAAACATCTAAAAAACATCTAATTAGATGTTTTAACCCATATTGGCTTTCTTGAGCTACCTATATTTTCTATGGTTCCCTCTCTCTTTGACATTGCATATAGAATATTCCGGATTTTATTATCCTTCTGCTTTTCCGAAAGAACACCGGGTAGTATATCAAAGAGTAACTTAGTAATATCAGCTCTGGAAGCTTTTTGGTATTTATCGAGATACTCCATAACCATCTTCTTATAATGGGCGTCCTTGAATCCTCTATTTTTGATATAGGATGCCTTGTCCCCCGTTACCTTAGCGATATTACTGGATATAAGATAGTTTGGCCTTCGCCCTTCTATATACCCCTTGCCCCTTAGCTCAGTGGCAGCTTGTGTCGAGATAGGTTTATGTTTTTGAATATTATCCAATAAAATAATCTCTCGTAAGGATAATTCCGGAATTTGTGCTAATAATCTGGCATACTCCAAATCCAAGACCTTCCCGTATACCTGGACGGTTACCTTATGGGCTTCTATTTCATAATCTGGCATGGGGAAAAAGCGCTTTCGCTGAGTGATAAACATCTTCTTGATACCACTACCTATGGTGTCAATCATGCCCAGGTTGACCATGGCTTGCGCCAAAAAAGGATTCCTGCTCTGGGTATTGGGGGCGTCTTTTTCGATAACGGCTTCTACAGAGCCCGGTATAAAAGAACCATCGTTGATAAAAAGTAAACGATCGGGGAATTCTACCAGGAAGATGCGACCACTCATGGTGTAATCCTGGTGAGCAATAGCATTGTGCAAGGCCTCACGCATCACATATGGATCATACATATCTACCTCTTCCGGGAAAATACTATCGCCCTTCATATAGCGGTATCTGAGATTACGTACCTTTTGGAAAACCTCCTCTACTTGTAGTAAATAGGGTGGTGGAAAGTGTTGGTAATCTAATTCTATATTGTCACGATCTTTGAGTATCCAGCTGATCTGCGTCTGTGCACTTTGCAAATAATGAACGGACTCTGGCAAACCCAGTAAGAGAATAGCCGTACGAGTGATCTGGCCATCAATACAAATCTTGGCTTTATTCAGAAAGGTAATATCATCCCAATCCTCCAAATCTGACGCCAGATGAGGAAACTTGGTCGCGTAGTTCTTGCGAGCGCGCAGGATGGCTGCTGTGGATAAATCATTAATAGTGGCCCCTTCGCAAATCTCCCGGCTCCAATCTTCAATAAGGGTAATCGGCTCTTGCAAAATAATTGTTTTCCGCTCGGCTGTCAGAGTAACCAGGTTATCACCAATACGCTGCCAACCTTGTTTGTGCGCATACACAGGAAGTCTGGGTTGGTGCTTGGGAACATGAATAATCCAAACTATTTTTTGTGTGTCAGTCGTAATGTATTCGTCTACAGACATCTGCTCCACATTCAGATTGGTGCAATTACCTTTCAGACGAAATGGTAAATTCTCTGCCGTGTAATCGCCAATATCCGAGATGCCTAGAATGCGACCGTTGGCATCTTCCACACCAATGATCACTACTCCGCCTTCCATATTCGCAATGCCAGATACATAAGAGATCAAGTCTTCGCTCTTCCGACCACTAATATTATACCTCAGGTTCTGCCAGCCCTTCCACTCACAGGCTGCATTCTCCTGAGGATAGTGCTCCAGGATATAGGCTTGTAATTCAGCTTCCGTCATACGATTTCCTGATTTTGTGGTGTAGAGAGGAAGTTTTCATCTTTTGCCTGCCATTCCCGCACATCAATCTTACCGGTGACAGCTTCTGCTATTAGGGTGATTTTGTATTCTTGTAAAATATTTAGTTCTTTCTCTATCTTACTTCCTAGAGATGAAATCCGGGTTAGCTCTTGGTTGATGTAGTATAGGATTTCTTTTTGCTCTTTTTTAGAAGGTATTGTTAACCAAAGAGATAGTACCTTCCCCTGAGAAATATTTTGCATCGAATCACTAGCCCCAGTTGCTGAAGATTCGATTTGAATTCTTGTTGAGTGATTTCTAAGTGAATACACAAAAAATTCCTTATCTACATTATTTTTGAGATGTAACCGATACAGTTTATCACATAATAATAGTTTCGACCTTACATCCTTTACTAGAGAAGCACTTCCAAGGAGCTCCTTTGTGTTTGCTCTTGACATCAGGACATCTCCTTGGCTTATTTCATATTCTTGTTTGGGGTTTAAGTTTGCAGGTAAAGTCTTATGTTCATTGGAATTAAATACCAGACCGTTTACACAGCCAACCTTTAAGACGCCCCATTCATTTTTATTTGCAATTCTATTTTCGCAGAGAGGGCTCCATCCCTGCTCAATCTTTCTTATTAATCTTCTTAATTGAACAACCTCCCAATGCGCCGGAATATCCCCCAGCCAGTCTATCCCCGAGGGCTTCATCGGTACCTCCGAATCCAGGCCCTTGGTGACAGCCCGATTAATGATGGCCTGTTTTTGCTCTTTGAGCAGCTCGATCAGGCGGGTTTTCTTTTCGATGAAGCGGTCGATCAGGGCGCATTTATGATCGAGGAAAGCGGCGATGCTGCGTTGTTCAGGTAGTGAGGGTACAGGCAGTAATTGCTCTCCAAAAGTAGCAAACCTAAAGTCAGTTGAACGCTCACGAATTCCTTTAGCAAGGCTTTGAATAAATCCAGAGCGAGACATTTCACGAATTAAATGGCAAAAATACCATTGGTCGCCAGGTCTCTTCAAAGTACAAGCATTATAGACAGGACTAGATTTACCGTCACTATCTGAAACTCCTATTGCCCCAGCAAAAGCATCCATTCCATGGATAACTAAATCTCCCTTTCTGATACCTTGATAACCAATTTCTTTTAGGGAAAAAGTAAAACCATCCTCTCTGCGATTTTTTCGAAGTGTCACTTCTCCATCTCTAAATGCGGTCACCACTTCGTCCTCTTCTCGTACAGGGCGACTCTCTTTATGAAATAGCCATTTACCTTTCTGCGTTTCCCAATGAGATGGAATGAGCTCTACCCATGGAATATCAGTATGCTTATATTTTGGATACGCCTTCTTCATACTACGCGATGATTTCTTTAATCAATCCTTCCGTTTCTTCCTCCAGCGCTAATATATCTCGCTCGATATCCGCCAACGGTCGTAGTGGCTCATACTTGTAGAACACCTTCGTAAAGGCAATCTCATAGCCGACATTAGTCTTGTCATGGTCGATCCAGGCGTCGGGCACGTGTGGTAATACTTCCTGCTCAAAATAGGCTTGGATATCTTCCTTCAGCGGCACATTCTCTGTATCACGTAGATTGGTATCGGATTCATAGATAATGGTACCATCCTTTTGTTTTTTCTTGATAACGGGCTCCGCAGATTCATCGCCCCAGGAGACTGCCTCCAGGAAGGTTTTCTTTTGCTTAGCCTTCCATTTGAGGTCATTTTCTTTCAGGTAGCGATCTAGGGCTTTTTGCAAGACATTGAAATCCTGCTGTACGGTGGTACCAAAGCGATCTTGCAAGGAAGCTATCGCCTTCTGGTATTCCTCTTTGTGTTTACTTTCTTCCAGACGATCAGCATCCAATTGCCAGGCTAAACGCAGCGGTCGCTCGACGGTTATTTTGTGGAAACCAAAATCTGCATTATCAAAGATTTTGGATATCTCACTTTCCTCAAAGTTCAGATATATCTCAGTGATCTGTTGAATTTGCGCTTCGTTCAATTCGCTGTTCTTCTGGCCCAGGTTTTTGCGCATCTTCTGGTAAATCTCGGAGGCGTCGATCAGTTGTATCTTCCCGCGGCGGCGGGCCGGCTTTTGACTCGATAAGAGCCAGATGTAAGTGGAGATACCCGTATTATAGAACATACCATTGGGTAACTGAATGATCGCCTCGACCAGGTCGTTCTCGATCAGGTGGCGACGTATTTCACTTTCACCAGAGCCTGCATCACCAGTAAATAGTGAAGAGCCATTGTGTACCGAAGCGACGCGTGAACCCAGGGCTGAATCATGCTTCATCTTAGCCACCATATTCATCAGGAAGAGTAGCTGGCCATCCGAGCTACGTGGTACTCCCACTTTAAAGCGTTCATCCAGGATATCATTCTTATCGACGATAGCCTCTTTATCCACTTTCCAGGATTTGCCGTAAGGCGGATTCGACAGCATGAAGTCAAACTGCAACTGCGGGAAACCATCTCTGGAGAGCGTAGAGCCAAAAGCTACCTTGTCGGGGTCTTCGCCCTTGATCAGCATATCGGCCTTACAGATCGCATAAGTCTCCGGATTCACTTCCTGGCCGTAGAGATGGAAGGTCGCATCCGGATTAAGTGCTTTCGCAAAATGCTCCGACTCGGTGAGCATCCCTCCACTACCACAGGCCGGATCATAGATGAGATAGGTGCCCTCTTTGATTTGATCCTTAATCGGCTCGAAGATCAAGTGGGTCATCAGCTGGATGATCTCCCGTGGTGTGAAGTGTTCCCCCGCCTCTTCGTTATTCTCTTCATTAAACTTACGGATCAACTCCTCAAAGACGTAACCCATCCCCAGGTTGGACAGACCAGGCTGGGAGACGCTACCATCATTATCCAGTACTGGATCCGGACTCAGATTGATCTGCGTAGAGCAGAACTTCTCCACGAGCGGAAAAGTAATATTCGCTTCTTCCAACGTATCCAGCTGGTTCCGCAGTTTGAACTTGCTGATGATATCCTGCACATTACTAGAGAAGCCATCCAGGTAATCTTCCAGATTTTGCCGGATATTCTTCGATTCGCCCAACAGCTTCTTAAAGGTATAAGGCGAGGTATTATAAAAGACGTAACCGGAGGTCTTACTCAATTGAGGTGCCCGGTTATCAATACCTAATTCTTCCAGTTTTTTGTGCATCTCCAGCACCGGGTCTTTGGTACCTTCCAGCAGCGCATCCAGCCGCCGCAGCACCGTAAATGGCAGGATGATATCCCGGTATTTCCCTCGGGTATATACATCGCGTAGTACATCATCGGCGATGCCCCAGATAAAGTTGACTATTTGGTTGTGTTGGCTGTGGTTCATTTATATTTATTTGTGCTATTCCTCAAGTGTTATAACAAATTCATCAATGTCTTACTTTTGTTCTATCTCTATGCAAAGGTGAGTTGATTCATCGATCAGTATTTCCGTTTTGGACTTTAATATTTTAATAATCGCTGCCTCTTCTTTCTTTAAATCGTTAAAAAAGCCTTCAAGTTTCTCCACTTCTTCTTTGGTAAAAGACTTAAGGTCATCAGGAGGATTAAATTTAAATTTGCCCTTTGTAAAACTCATCTTAAAAGACAGGGCGCGAGTTGATTTTTTTAATTTAAAATCAAAATTTAACTCTAGGTTATCATCTTCAATTTTAAGTTCAGCATTTGATGTTTCTGAAACATAAAGATTGTGTGATATATGCCATAACAATTCGAGCGTCAAAGTAGGCTTCCCTAGTTTTGCTTCAACACTTGGAATAAATGCTTCAAGATAAGGGATACATAAATCCATAAAATCAGTCACAAATCGCTCATCAAGGATGATCAACTCATTTTCATACGTAGCTTTAATATGTGGATTTGATTTATTCAGTTTTTCCAGAAAGCTATCCCCTTTTGAAAAGAAAGCGTTAGCGTGCACAATCTTATTTCTTACCTGCTGATAACTATTAACCTTTGAAGACAATTTGTTCAGAGCTTTCTCATTAGCCGTAATGTCGAAAACTAAACTCAAATACCTTTTTACTCTCCTCAAGTAATTTTTTTCATCAATATCCCTAACTGCTATTTTTCTGCTGTCATAATTTCTAACAAAATCACATAGTTGATTCAAACTATTTTCAAACACCCCGTATACAAGGAGTAGAGCTGATTTAAGTAATATATTTTTTGATGACTCAAAAAAATGTTCTATCCGGTCATAGTTTTCTGGATCCCTAATATGATTTATCCCCGCAACCTGAGAAGCAATCGAGTCAGCCACTTTGGGGTCTTCACCACTTTCAATCAGGTGTTTATATTCTTCTTTCTGAATTTCTAAAGCCTTTTGATATTCTTTTTCGATAGAGGCTAGCTGTTCTTTATGTTCACTTTCTAATAATGATAGGCTCGTCTTCAAATATTTTCTTATCATAAATAGCTCAGATGCGAGATCATCTTTGAGCCGATCGGTTCCAAACTCCGGTTTATTGAATCTAAACATATTCTTCTATTTTGATGTCAGCCTAAATATTAGTTATCAGCTTGCCACTTTGACCCCTCTAATCTTCAAGTACCGATAAAAAGTACTCCGACTCAAATCCAAGTACCGACAAATCTCCGTCACCGACATTTCCCTTTTCTTATAAAGCGTCTCTGCAATCATCGCTTTATTCTGCGCTTCTTTAGAGAGTCCTTTTGGACGACCACCTTTGCGCCCACGTGCCCGGGCAGCTTCCAGACCGGCTTTGGTCCGTTCCCGGATGATGTCTCTTTCAAATTCGGATAGGGCAGCAAATAAGTGGAAGGTCAGCTTGCCTTGTGGTGTAGTGGTATCGATGGCATCGTTGAGTGATCTAAGACCTGCCCCTTTCTCCTGTATCTCATTCATGAGGTTGATGAGGTCGCGTAGGGAGCGGCCCAGTCGATCCAGTTTCCAGGTGACGATCACATCTCCTTCCCGTAAGTGTTGTATCATTTCTTTGAGGGCAGGCCGGTCGGCCTTAGCTCCGGAGATTTTCTCCTGGAAGATACGCTCGCATCCTTCTTCTTGGAGGGCGTCCAGCTGGAGGTTAAGGTTTTGTTCTTTGGTGCTTACTCTGGCGTATCCTATTTTCATACTGGCGGTTTCATTTATGGGTTAGTTTCCCAATATATTACACTTTGATAATATGTACTAGTATTTGATACGGTATTTTGGTAGGAAGGTTACTTTGGCGGGTACGGATGCAGGTGTTTTATAAAACGTGGGTTTTGTGGGAGACCTTTTCCGTCGAATTCAGTGTAAGGCAGAGTGGTCGAATACTGCAACGTTTAGCCATTTTCTCGTCTGAAGCGTAAGACCAAGTCTTATTAATAAGCCCCACTAAATTAAGGGATTAGAAAAAACAAACTTTACCGAATTACGAGCGGAGTCACTTAACATCTGGATGGACTACTGAATCAGCCACAAAGAATTAAAACCATGTTTATACCGAGCGAGAGAACGGGCTACATTGGTTTATTAATTCTTAAGCTATTGCTTGAATCCTAGTGGCTTCACTTTTTGTTTTAAGCAAGATTAATTCCGTTTTTATTCAAACAATAAAAGGCTTAGATAAAACAAAAACAGGAGTTTGGTCTAAAAACCCTAACTTGTTGCAATAAGTTGACGATATTTGAGTATTATTATTGCACTTTTTTACATACAATTTGTTATGAATTAAAGCGAAAGTATCACCAAATCCTCAAGAAAATGGAAAGAACCAATAGTTTAGAATCTAGAAGAAGGAAGAGTCCAAAGAAAGATTTTGAAAAAGATTATAAAGAAATTTTAAAGAATGCTTCTAACAATACCATCGTTGTTCAAACAGAATGGAAGTCAAAAGGGGATTACATTCAAAAATTGTCACTCTTTGATGAATCCTACACTGCACCTGTAAAAACCCTAGGAAGTACTACTTTCATAAATAAATAAGTTTATGCCCAACTGGAATGAGGTAATTCTTGAGATACAAAAAGAGCAAGAAATAACCCCAGATAAGAACCCATTAGACACAGTTAGAAGAAGATATCTAAAGAAGATATTTGAAATTTCGGGTAGAAATACTATTGCTTACTATTCAGGTTGGCTCCAGAAGTCTCAAGCCCCGGGTACAGCCGTTAACGATAAAGATACTTCAGGATTTATGCTGACTATAAATAAGTTAGATAGGTCTAAAGGACTGGATCTAATCCTTCACACTCCTGGTGGTGATTTAGCGGCTACTGAATCGCTTGTTAATTATCTTTATCAAATGTTTGATAAAGATATTCGTGTTATTGTTCCGCAAATTTCTATGTCTGCAGGTACGATGATTGCCCTTTCTGCAAAGGAAATAATTATGGGTAAGCACTCTAGCTTAGGTCCGATTGATCCTCAAATGGGAGGACTTGCATGTCAGGCAGTATTGGATGAATTTGAGCAAGCCAAAGAAGATGTCAAAATTAATCCCCATTCAGCGGCATTGTGGCAAGTTATCATTGGTAAATATCACCCAACTTTTCTAAGAGCATGTGAACAAGCAATTGAATGGTCTGAGAAAATAGTTGAAGATTGGTTAATAACTAATATGTTTAGTTCAAACCATAGTAAGGTAAAAGACATAATAAAAGAATTTGCTGATCATAAAACTCAAAAATCCCATAATCGACACATTTCAAAAAATAAGTGCGAAGCTATCGGTCTTAAAATTGGAAGTCTTGAGGACGATCAAGACTTTCAGGATGCAGTATTGACTACTCACCATTCTTTCATGCATACTTTTAATACGACTTATGCTATTAAAATAATTGAGAACCATGAAGGTGTTGCATATATTGAGCAAGCAGCTCAACAAAGCCATTAGCTTTGTTATCTAATCTCAGGGCAAAAAAATAAAGTGTTCAGTTCAGTTGAACTCAATTTTTATTCCCAGATATCTACTGAACTGAACTCTAAAATGCTTATAACTAACTAGGAGGCAGGATTAAGATTAAGAATAACTAAAGTGTAAATACCTGTCTGATCTTCACCGGTATTTACAAACAAAAGGTTCTATCATCAGAATTTTAATATCGTCATACTAAGCGCACAAAAAAATAAATAAACTCGTGTATCTGCCTGATCTGCAATAGGTTAAATTGAATTCTACTTGAAAAACTTAAACTTCTTAGCATTCTGCGCCACCTCCATCCCCGAGGCTCGGAGGTAAAGTTTAAGTGTTTGCAGTTGTTTCCATCCGCCTATTCTTGCGATTGTCTCCAGGTCCATACCTTCCAGATAAAGATTAGTGGCGGCAGATCGCCGAGCCGTATGTGTGGTCACAAACTTAAATTTAGGGGCTTTTTCGGTATTCTGCTGAACAACTTGCGTGATCCCGGCCAGCATACAGATCTCTTTGATTTTCTGGTTGGCTTTCTGGTTCGTGTCAGATCCGAAATTGTATTCTCTGCGTTGCAAGAGTGCTTTTGCTTTGCTGGAGATTGGTATAATGCAGCGTATACCGGTCTTACCCGCCGTATAGCTATAATTTAGTCCGCGATGCTCAATAATAGCCGATTCATTGATGAGGGTACTATCTTCCCATCGCATCATAAAGTAGTAAGAGATCAAAAAGCGATCACGCTCCCTGGCGAGATGTTCCATGGTGTCGAGGTCCAGGTTCTCTATCTTTTCAATTTCATCGGTGGTTAAAAAAACTTTATCGCCTTTGGGCTTTCGCTTGCGGCTAAATTCCGGATGAAGATAGATGGTGTTTTGGTGCAAATCCCGTTCGAGAGCGACCCGCATGATCTTCTTGAAGATTTTAATGACCTTATCGAATGAGGTTTTGCCGAGTTGTTTTTCTACCGTCCAACTGAAATACTGGGCGTACCAATTTAAATCAATATCATCGAATGAAAGATCGCTTAGGCCCTGATCTTTGCAAAATTCTTCTATTCTTCTCAAAACTGACCGGTAGCTACCCAAAGTTTTTAAACTTATATCATGGAGACCCACCTCTACTTCATTGATATACAGCTTTAAAAAATCGATAAGGCTTTCCGAGGTCTCCTGTTCTTCTTCGTCCAGGCGATCTACTGGTACCCCCTCTGCTAGTTTGTCCGCATATTTTCGTTTTCTGGTTGCGATAGCAGCATTGATACGGTTCTTTACATACTGGGGTAAACCTATAACACCTTCTTTACTGACGGACCAATTTTCAGGTTTAACATGGATACCAGTGTTGTAGTATTTCTTTTTACCATTGGCATAGGTGTAAATCATGATTCGGCAGGTGCCATCTTCCCGCACATGATTAGTCCAGAGTACTGCTTTTACTTTCATTGTAGAAAAGTTTAAAATTTGTAGAAACATTGTAGAAAAAAATGCCCAAAAATGGGCAGCCATGTACAGCTGCGTACAAATATAAAACAATTTGTTTTATAAAAACAAGCAAAAGGCAGGTTGGAGACATAAAAAAAGCCCTTGGAAACCAAGGGCTTTACTTGTTTAAAACACTTTTTGTTAAAAGTGGTCCCACTAGGACTTGAACCTAGGACCCCCTGATTATGAGTCAGGTGCTACTAACCAACTGAGCTATAGGACCATATTCATGTGGTCGAGTGGTGATTTGGTCGTGTGGTCATGTGTGACCAGGGTCAAATGTAACCATCTTCCAGATGAAGTATTTTTAGCGCCCTTCGTTTAGGACTCTTTTTTGTTGTCAGGTGCTACTACTCCGCCTAAGGCGGAAGCTATAGGACCATATTCATGTGGT
>Ga0102940_1000151_pt1 | contig 48470 bp, 41 predicted proteins | sample SalPonR2_C_D1_MG_FD_78215 | JGI IMG/M metagenome (GOLD analysis project Ga0102940, IMG submission 78215) | Salt pond soil microbial communities from South San Francisco under conditions of wetland restoration - Salt Pond MetaG R2_C_D1_MG | ecosystem: Environmental > Aquatic > Marine > Intertidal... | reverse complement strand
TGGCTGAGACGCGGGAATATTCAGGTGGTCGGGTAGCTATGTGGCCAAATGGATAAGGTAAGAGCGGCAAAAGATTTTGCGGAATTTTAGTTTTTTTGAAATTTCATAACTAGCTATAAAACAGACTTTTACTAAATTATATACAGATGAAAAATCAATTATTACTTATTCTTGTGGGTGTATTCAGTTGGACTGGCCTTTTTGCTCAGGGAAATTATGAAAAGGGTATGCAGAAAGCCTTCCAGCACTGGGAGGCGCAGGAAACGGAGCAGGCGGTAGCTTTATTTGAGCGGATTGCCCAGGCTGAATCGGAGCGCTGGTTGCCCAGTTATTACGCGGCCAACGTATTAATCAGCTCTTCTTTCATGACGCAGGACAAATCGCGCAAGCAAGCTTTGCTGGAAAAAGCCAAGGCTTACATCGCCGAAGCGCACGAGCGTTCGTCCGAAAATTCGGAAGTCCATACGCTCGAAGGGCTCCTGTACACGGCCTACGTGGCGATGGACCCGCAGACCTACGCTATGCAATACGGACAAAAAATTATGGATTTACACCAAAAAGCAATTACATTAGACAAGAATAATCCGAGGGCACATGCTAACCTAATCGAATACGAAATGGGTACGGCCCGGTTTTTTGGCCAGGACCTGGCACCGTTTTGCAAACGGATGCAAAAAGTGATCCCCTTATTTGAAAACCAGGAGAAAGAAATGCCCTTTGCGCCTACTTACGGTCTGGAGCGGGCTCAACGGGTAGCACAATCTTGTCAATGAAACGAGTATGATTAAAAAATCATACGAGAGTGAAGCCGCAGAAAAAATTCAAGCAGGTGAATAGATTTTTGAAAGATATGAAGATTGCCGGCGGGATTGTACTGATCATCAGTATCGTCACCGTCGGTATCAATTATTTCCTGATGGGCTGGATCAACTGGGAGGTAGTCAGCCAACAAATCCTTTACAACACCTATTACGGGGTGCCGCTAAGCATCATCAATGGGTGGTTTTTTGATTATTTGGAGCCCATTTATCCCTGGGATGAGCAGCCCCGCCGCCGTGTACTCTGGGGCATTATTGGGTCTTTTTTGATTACCATGGCGACCATCTTTTTGTTAAATATCATTCTTTGGAGTTGGATATGGGGCGATGATTTCAGCGTGGTTTATTCGCCAGAGAATCGCAGTTTTTATGTCATTGCGGTGATCATTACGGTGGTTATTTCTACCGTTTTGCACGCCATCAGTTTTTATAAAGAAGTGCAGCAGGAGAAGCAAATTAATGCCAGGCTGCGCCAGGAGAAACTACTCACGGAGCTGAATGCTCTGCGGGCGCACGTCGACCCCCACTTTCTTTTCAATAGCTTTAATGTTTTGTCGGGTTTGATCGACGAAGATCCGGAGAAAGCCCAGACTTTTCTAGCGGGCTTGTCTAAAATTTATCGTTATATCCTGGAGCAACGAAATACAGAGACCACCACTTTACAGGAGGAGATCGCTTTCGCGAAAAAATACCTGTCATTGCAGAAAATGCGCTTCGAAGACAGTATTAAGCTGGAACTTGCCATCGAGGAAGAACTCCAGTCAAAAAAAATACCTACGTTGACTTTGCAGTTGTTGCTGGAGAACGCGATTAAGCATAATCGCTTCGACGAGCGGATGCCACTTCGGATTGAACTAAAAACCGAAGCCGGACAGCTGATCGTACAGAATAATAAATTGGCCCGTACCAACCTGGAGGAAGGCAATAAAATAGGCTTACGGAATATCCAGGACCGCTATGCTCTCATGGGGGAGCATGGTGTCGAGATTGTTGACCGGCCCGAAATCTTTATGGTAAAACTTCCCTTGTTATGATTAAAGTACTGATTGTGGAAGATGAGGCAGTGGCGGGCCGCCGCCTGCAAAAAATGCTCCTAAAGCAGGGCCTGGCAGTGCAGGGGGTCTGTGGTTCCAATCGTGAGCTACAATCCTTTTTGGACCAGACGGCAGAGCCTGATCTGTTTTTTTTGGATATTCACCTTAGCGACGGTATTGTTTTTGATTTTTTACAGCAGCATGAGCTGCGAGCACCCATCATCTTTACGACGGCTTACGACCAGTACGCCATCAAAGCATTCAAACAGAATAGTATCGATTACTTGCTCAAACCGATTGATGAGGAAGAACTGGAAGCGGCCCTGGAAAAATTCAAAAAGGCCAATAGCCCCCCAAAGGTAGATCTACAGACCTTAAGTACCTTATTGCAGCGGGAGCAAAAACCGGAATACCGCAGCCGGCTTCTGGTGAAGGTGGGCGAGCATCTACGGACTTTTTCCGTGAGTGATCTTACTCATTTCTACAGCGCACAGAAGATTACCTTTGCGCATACCCAGGCTCAACGCTCCTACCCTATTGATCCCTCGCTTGATCAAGTGGAACAGGAATTAGATCCCCGGCAGTTTTTTCGCGTGAGCCGCAGCCACCTGATCAATATTGATTATATTAAAGATATTATTACTTTTTCATCCAGTCGTTTGAAAGTGATTCTGCAGTATGCAGAGCAGGAGGAGATCATTGTATCCCGCGACCGGGTTAAAGACTTTAAGAACTGGCTGGGGTAAAAAGATACAAGCCTACCAAAAAACGCTTATTATTGTGTAGGACAAATACAATTTAATGGAGCTACCCGTAATGACACAAACCATACTGATCTTTCTGGGGACGATTGTCGCGACCTTTATCGTAGCCAGTCTGGTCAGACGTTTTTTTCGCAAGCTGATCAATAATTCCAGGTTACTCCAGAATACCAATCCGACCAACTATCTTTTTATGCGACACACCACGGTCGCCATGATCTACATCATTGGTCTGGGGTTGGCTTTCTATCAATTACCCCAATTCCGAACGATCGCCAGCGGTTTACTGACGAGTGCCGGTATATTTGCCGTGGCCATTGGTCTTGCTTCGCAGCAGGCATTGAGTAATATCGTAGGGGGTGCCTTTATCGTGATCTTTAAGCCTTTCAAGGTGAATGATCGACTGATGATTGGTACCCGCACTGGTGTAGTAGAAGATATTACCCTGCGGCATACGGTGATTCGCGATTTTGAGAATCGGAGAATTATCATTCCCAATTCGGTAATCAGCAATGAAGTCATCGTAAATTCAGATTTTAGCGACGAGGGGATCTGTCGGTGGGTTGAACTGACTATTACTTACGATAGTGATCTGGATCTGGCCAAACAAATCATTACGGAAGTGGTTACGGCCCATCCACTGCTGATTGACCGGCGCAAACCCGAGCAGCTGGAAGCTGGTGCTCCGCTGGTTCCCGTGCGGGTGTTGAACCTAACCGAGCTAGGCGTTCATTTGCGGGCCTGGGCCTGGTCAAAGGATACGGCCGATTCTTTCCTGCTCAGCTGTGAGGTGCTGGAAGAAATAAAAAAGAGATTTGATCAGACGGATATAGAGTTAGCTTATCCACACCGCGCTATCATTCAAAAGACAAATCCAAAGAATGAAGTTACCGAAGTCAAAGAATAGGAAGAAAAACACCGGTCTTGCACCGGGTACCATTGTCTTTACGGGTAAGCGCAAAGTAGAGCGAATCCAGATCCATTATATGGAGTATAGGGAGGAGCACTATACCATACAGGATCTCGATAACTACACGATCAATGATTTTCATCAGCCGAATCCGGAAATGGTACAGTGGTATGATATCCGTGGGCTGCACGATCCAGAGTTGATACAGGGGCTGGGGGAGGTCTTTCGAATTCACCCGCTGGCACTGGAGGATATTGCCGATACCGAGCAACGTCCGCGAATGGATGAATACGTCAATGGGATATTTGTTACCCTGAAAGCCCTGAATTTTGATAAAGAGCAGCGCTTGCTCAACCCCGAGCATCTTTCGCTATACCTGACCAATGAAGGGACTATTCTTACTTTTCAGGAGGATGCCGAAGACCTGTTTGCTTCCGTGCGGGGACGTCTGGAGAAAAGCAGCGGTCGTATTCGAAAGCGCAAGTCCGACTACCTCTTTTATGCGCTAATGGACACCATTGTCGATGATTATTACCTGGTCCTGGAAGCCATGGAGGAAGCCATGGATGATCTGGAAGAATCCATTCTGGCCTCTGCTTCTACGGATAATCGGAATGATATTTACGCCTTGCGCCAGGAGTTGAGCCAATTTCGAAAATTTGTATTTCCGCTACGGGAACTGGTCAAGAGCCTGGGCCTCGTTGAGGAAGGCTTTTTTGCGGAAGCAACGGAAGCTTACCTGAGGGATTTGTTTGATCACGTATCCCACTTGTTAGAAATGACGGATACCTACCGGGATGGTCTACAGAGTTTGCAGGATCTCTTGTTGGCGGAGCTCAGCTTTCGAACCAATAATGTCATGCAGATGCTGACCATCATCTCGAGTATTTTTATTCCTTTATCTTTTTTGGCAGGTGTTTATGGAATGAACTTCACCCACATGCCTGAATTAGAATACCGCTATGGCTATTTCATATTGTTGGGCTTTATGGCAGTGGTGGTGGCGTTTTTACTGTATTACTTTAAAAGAAAGGATTGGCTATAACAAGGGGGGGATGAATGCCAAAGAATGGAATGCTATTTACGAAAAATCCATTAAGCGCTAATCCAGGTTGGCTTCAATTACCTTCCGTATTCTGTTTTTCGAAGTAAGTCCTTCCCAGAAGCCAACTACTTTGCGTTCTTTGAGCAACATGGTGGTAGGAATGGTATTGACGCTAAAATAATCCAATTTATCTGAATCCGTTGTTTTATAGTCAAACTTCAGTGAATCAATATCGGCTTCAAATTCTGTCGAAAGTTGATCGATAAAAATATTTTGGATATGAGAAGCTCCTGACCAATCCGTAGTGAAGGTTAGCATCATGAGTTTATCCTCTGATTGTTCTAAAATTTCATCAACATCCACGATTCTTTATGGTTTATTAGCTTAACTGATGAGGAGGTAGCATGTTTACTTTAGTGGGCATAAAAATGGAGTAGGACCTGCATTAAGTGGAAACCCGGTAAAGAAGGGTTCTATTTTGTAGTGTAGAGACCTATTTTTTTAACTTTTATCCGAGCATCACTAAAAAGTCAGCCTAATCATCTGACTAAATGGAAAAATAAATTATTTTAGCCCTACTATTTGGCTGAGCTGTAAAGTGGCCATCATTATTATAAATCAATAAGCGCTATCTGAATGGAATTTCCAAAAGACTTAAAATACACCGAAGAGCACGAATGGATCAGACTAGGAGAGGACAATACTGCCTACGTGGGGATTACTGACTTCGCGCAGGGAGAGCTGGGCGATATCGTATATGTAGAGGTTGAAACGGTCGGAGAGAGCCTCGACCAGGATGAAGTTTTTGGTACGGTTGAAGCCGTAAAAACAACTTCGGATCTTTTTATGCCCGTTTCGGGAAAGATCCTGGAGTTCAACCCAGAACTGAGTGAAGACGAAGAAGATAATCCACAGGCCATCAATGAAAGCCCTTACGGTGACGGTTGGATCATAAAAATTGAATTATCTGATCCTTCCGAGGTAGACGAATTGATGGATAGTTCGGCTTACGAAAAGCTGGTAGATTAATTTTTTTAAAAAAATCGCTTTTCGACACACCAAAACTTAGAAAAGCAGCATCTAACCCAATAGATAGTAAAATGATCTACTATATACCCGCTATCTTAGTTGGCATAGTCATCTTTTTATTATCTACTTTTTTGGGGGCGCAAGCCCCAAATCCAATGCCCGATGTGCTGGCAACGGATAAGATAGGTCATTTTTTGGCTTATTTTGTATTAACGAGCTTAGCCCTTTGGGCTATGGTTCGTAATGGTCAATACCAAAATAAAAGAGCCTGGCTACTGGTAGGAGGCATCGCACTGTATGGAATTGTCCTGGAAATCGTTCAATTTAGCTTTTTTCCGGGTCGGTATTTTGAATGGTGGGATATGCTTGCTAACTTAGTGGGCGCTTTAATAGCAAAAGGAATTAATTTTTTTAATAAATCTCGTCACAATGGGTAATTTAGCTGTTTCTGGAACGGGCTTTGTCCTGGCCTTTGTTGGCGTTGTTGTGCTGCTGCTGGCTATCATTATGTTCATGCGCGCACGCTTTGCCAAGAGGTCACAGGAAGGTCTTTCCGGAAGTTCAAACGCATCTGGTCTGGCGTCGAGAAATAAGTATCCCGAAGCGAATCCGTTTCGTCTAAGTGGTACTTTCTTTAATGTTGGTCTGGTAGCCTCTCTTGGGATTACCGTACTGGCATTTAGCTGGACACAATACGAGGAAAAACTCGAAGATGAAGGTTCTTTCATCATGATTGAGGAAGATATCGAAATCGAGCCACCCCGTACTGCTGAGCCGCCACCGCCGCCGCCACCACCACCACCACCGGTTATCGAAGAGGTACCGGAAGAAGAATTATTAGATGAAGAAGAGCCTGTATTCGAAGATCAATCTATCGATGCAGACGAAGAACTCATCATCGAAGAACCGGTAGAGAAGGCTCCGCCTCCTCCGCCACCACCACCACCACCGCCACCACCACCCGAAGAGGATGAAATCTTCATGGTAGTGGAGGACATGCCACTTTTCCCCGGCTGTGAAAGCGAGCCGGATAAAGCTGCGAAAAAGAAGTGTTCGGACTCCAAAGTCCAGCAGTTCGTGTACAAAAACCTGAAGTATCCTGCTATTGCTCGTGAAAACGGGGTAGAAGGTATGGTCGTTGTACAGTTCGTAGTAGAAAAGGATGGCGGTATTACGAATGTAGAATTGCTTCGTGATATTGGTGCCGGCTGTGGCGAAGAAGCCGTACGTGCAGTACAGACGATGCAAGAAGAAGGTGTTATGTGGACACCAGGACGCCAGCGTGGCCGTCCTGTGAAAGTACAGTTCCGTATGCCTATCCGATTCCGTCTGCAGTAATTGTCTTACTACCGGATAAATAAAAAACCGCTCTGAATTTCTTCAGAGCGGTTTTTTATTTATTTCCATTTGTGCGCGGCTTATTGCCCTTGTCCCAGCGAGTAGCCCCGCTCCCCATCGAATTCGTAAAGATTTTCCGTTTTAATCACGTCAATATCTTTTTCGATAGCACGGTTCAGTACATCGACGATGGCCATCTTCTCAGCGGGATGCCCATTCTCTACTTCGTAGCGACAGCGCCAGTGGTCTGTACAGAAGGTTTCGTCAAAACCATTGGGCCAGACTTTCACCCCACGATTGGTAATCATGGTCAGCTTAATTTCATTATTCAGCGTTTTTAGCTTTTCGGCTAATTCGTCAGGCTTTTTGCCCGTCCAGTCCACAAAGATGTCGACTCCTTTTAGGGCCTTTTTGCGGGCTTTATTTCTTTTATACACGGGCATTTTCATTTCTACTCCGCGAGCGTAAGTCTCTGCCGGTAAGGTTTCGGGCTTTTGTCCCAGGCGGGCAATGACCGCTTCCGCAAATTCGGCCGTGCCTACTTTTTTCTTGCTGACCCCCTCGACGTAGATATCCGGCGTGTGGATACCGTCTTCAATCGTACGTGCCCAGGCGTGCTGGATCAACTCGGCAGTTGCTTGCTCTCCAATGTGATTGAGCATCATAATCGCGGCTCTGATCAGCCCCGAAGGATTGGCTATCCCCTGTCCGGCAATGGTAGGAGCAGAACCGTGAATGGCCTCGAACATCGCCACCCGATCACCAATATTAGCGGAACCCGCCAAGCCAACCGAACCGGAAATTTCTGCTGCAATATCAGAAGCAACATCCCCGTAGAGGTTGGGCATGACGATGACGTCAAACATTTCCGGGCTATTTGCCAGTTTGGCAGCCCCAATGTCAATGATCCAGTTGTCGGATTCAATGTCGGGGTATTCTTCAGCTACTTCTTTGAATACCTGGTGAAACAAACCATCTGTGTGCTTCATGATATTATCCTTGGTGAAGCAGGTGACTTTCTTACGCTTGTACAAACGAGCGTACTCAAAGGCATAACGTACGATCTTTTCACAGCCCGGTCTGGTGATGAGCTTCAGGCACTGGACCACTTCTTCGGTCTGTTGGTGTTCAATGCCGGCGTATAGATCTTCTTCATTCTCCCGGATGATCACCACGTCCATCTTCGGGTGTTTGGTATGTACGAAAGGGTGAAAGCTTCGACAGGGGCGGATATTGGCATAAAGCCCCAATGTTTTACGCATGGTGACGTTTAGGCTCTTGTAACCACCTCCCTGCGGTGTCGTAATAGGTGCTTTCAGGAAGATTTTATTGGATCGAATGCTATCCCAGGCTCTTTTATCCATACCACTGGTATTCCCACTGAGATATAGTTTTTCGCCAATCTCGATTTCATCCCATTCGACGGGTGCATTGGCGGCTTTAAGAATAGATAAGGTGGCATTCATGATTTCAGGACCGATGCCGTCGCCCTTCGCGATTGTGATTTTGCGCATATTTGTTTTATTTGGTTATATCGCAAAAGTAAAGTAAAAAATCATTTAACTTTATTTATATTTTTTATTGGAAGCATAATTATATTTTATGCTTCCAATCCATTTAAAAGGGGGCTAATTTTGTCAATTGTCAAAAAAAACCTTACTTTTATAAAGCGAAATATAGATACCCTTCTTTGTAGTTAAATAGCTCTTTTCTTATCATCCTCCCATCAAAGCAATGGTAGCGAATAGCCATTGTCTTATAGCTATTTCATCAAGTATAACCTCAAAATCATGGCTACAAAATTACCTCTACAGAAACCAGTTTTTGTTACAATGCTACTTTTTTACCTAAGCCTCCCTGGCTTGCAAGCTCAAAGTAGTCAGGACAGCGTCTTTCATTACTGGCTGAAATTTCCGGCAGATATTGCAACGGATTGTTCAGAAAGCCTGGACACCTCCGTAGCGGTCAGTCAAAATTTTGGCTGTGGATTAATTGCGGTGGGGGCGTCGGACCAACGCTTCGAGAATCCGGATAACCCGGGTTGCTATACCATTTTCAGAACTCACCGTGTCATCAACTGGTGTGAATACAAAGGACAGGCGGCTCCCTCTGTGGTAAGTCGAGACTGGGACGACTGGCACGGGACAAACCCTGGACGTTGTGATAATCCCAGACCAGATGGGAATAATGTCGCCGGGGATAGTGACATTTATGTTATCGTGAAACGAGACTTTACAGATACGCTACCCGATACCGTATGGTACGATATTGATGAAAACCCTTACAATGGCTTGCCGGATAACCCAGATACAGATAGCCTGGAACACTATTGGTGGCGGGTGATAAGTGGCGGTAGTAATCCTCGTGAAGAAGAATACTACGAGGGCAACTGTTCCACCTGGTCCTTTGATGAAAATCAAGAAGATTCTGATATCGCCGGTAACATTGCTCAGGATGATAATGATTTGCGCTATGGTTCTTTTGGCTATTGGCTTTACACACAACACATTACCGTTTTTGATCAGACGCCTCCCGAAATCATCTGGGATTTCCCAGATACGCTTTATGCGGATAACAATTCAGATTGTAGTGTTTCCCTGTTTGAACCACTCCTCATCACAGATAGTTGCTCCGTTGATAATGTAGACGTACAAATACAGGTCGATCGTCAAAATGACGGGGAGAACCTTATGGATCTGACTTTTGCTTATGGGAATGACTTCTTTGGAGAGCGCTTTGAACTGGGGACACACCGGATCATTGTTACCGCCAGTGACTTTTGTGGCAATACGACCCAGAAAGAGCACCTACTGGTCGTACTGGATGATACCGCACCGGCCCCAGTCTGCCGGGAAAACCTCACGGTGGAGTTAATGTCACCGGATAATGATTTGAGTATTTTTGCGGAGGTAGAAGCAAGTGCATTTATCGCTTCTCCTGTCTTTGACTGTTCTGGTCAATCTGATAGCCTCCGTGGACCGAACGGGAACCGATTGGTTACCGATTATTCTATCAACCTCGTTGGAGATCCGGCAGATCGCACAAAAAATAGACTTCAATTAAATTGTGATAATTTGGGGGCTAGCCCGGTGCCAGTAGAAATCCATGCCTGGGACGATGTAGGGAATAGCGATTTTTGCCTTACCAATATAATTGTTCAGGATAATCAGCGATTGTGTACATCTGGTGAGTTGATTGAATTAAGCGGGCATATCGTAACGCAAGCCAATAGGCCACTACAAAACGTGGAGGTACAAATCAGTGGTGGTCTGAATTTTACAGCGAGTACGGATGCGCAAGGTCGGTACAGTGTACCCATTTTTTCTAATTTCAGAACACTACGGGTGACCCCAGGCGTAGAAACCAATGCCCGGGCGGGCATATCTACCGGAGATATGATTCGTATTCAAAAACATATCCTTGGGATCGAACCTTTTGCAAGCCCTTATCAATTACTAGCTGCCGACCTGGATGATAATGCCCGCATTAATTTTATGGATTTAATCAGGATTAGAAAAATGGTTTTGGGGCTTGAGACTGGGGAAGATTTACCGAAAGTTTGGTATTTTATTCCTTTGAGTTACCAATTCACAAGTCCGGATGCTCCCTGGGTGGATAATATTCCAACGTCCTTGGAGGTGCCAAGAGGGGTTCATCCATCACAGGTACAGACAGATTTTATAGCCATCAAGATCGGTGATGCGAATGGTTCTTTATTTGGTGATGTAGAAAGCAGAAGTGAAAAAGCGACTGTCCTAAATGTCATCGATCAGGAGATGGTACCTGGCGAAATAACAGAAATTAACTTGAAGTTACCAGCATTGAAGTCCTGGGAAGGGGCCCAATTTGCCTTGCGTTTAGACGCCGATAAAGCAGAACTCTTATCGGCCGAAGTCAGTGGAGACCTGAGCGAGGTGGTCATTGAAAATCAGGGGAATCAAAAACTGCTTAAAACGGTCTGGGTAAATGATCAATTGTCAGATGGGATCTTAAAGTTACGCTTGCGCGCAAAAAAGACCATCCAACTCAGTACTTTACTGGCGCAGGATCAGCGAACCTTAGCCGGGGAAGCCTATCGCCAGGATCGCGTTTATCCCTTTGAGCTGAGCTTTGAAAAGACGGCAGAAACATTGGATATTCAGATTGGAGCCAACCCGTTTTCAGAACAAACCGAGCTCCGTTTCCCAAAACCACTGAATGGAGACATACATCTATTCGATCAGCAGGGACGTAGGGTATGGTCGGGGGTATTAGACGAGTCTCTTGGCATCACTATTCGTAAAGCAGAGCTGGGTATAGCGGGCACGTACTATTTTACCGTAAGGGCCCAGGAAGGTACCTGGACCGGCCAGTTAATTTGTCAATAATTTTTGATATGTTCCTGATAGGTTTTCAGTGCTTTACGCACCACTGGCGCTAGAATGTATAAGCCAATAATATTAGGAATGGCGACGATAAATACGAGCGCATCCGAAATGTCAAGTACGGCATCTAATTGAATCGTACAGCCCAGTACGACAAATCCAAGGAAAACCACTTTAAATAGGATCTGTAAGGGCCTGGACTTGCCAAAGAGGTAAGTCCAGCCTTGTAGGCCATAATAAGACCAGGAAATAATAGTAGAATAGGCAAAAAGAATAGCTACGATCGACAAAGGGACTACGGACCAACTCAGCGTATCGCCGAAGGCTTTTGCGGTAAGCTGTACCCCCTGCACCTCTCCGGTCATGCTGGGTTCATAAACCGTAGTCAGAATGACCAGGGCGGTTATACTAGAGATCACTACGGTGTCAATGAACGGACCCATTGAGGCTACGTAGCCCTCCGTCACCGGATGCGAAGTACGTACCGCCGAATGAGCGATGGCTGCAGATCCCAGCCCTCCTTCGTTGGAGAAAACGGCCCGCTGGAACCCTAGCATTAAAACGCCAATGAGACCTCCACCCATGGCTTTAGGAGCAAAGGCATTCGTGAAAATCGCAGAGAAAACCCGTGGGAGCTCGGCGTAATTCATACCAATAATGATCAGGCCAACGACGAGGTATAATCCCCCCATAAAAGGAACCAAACGACTGGTGACTTTCGCAATGCGCTGCAGCCCGCCAAGGATGACCAAAGCGACCAAAAGAGCAATCACAATCCCAAAGATCAACCCCTGATCCTGAAAGGCGCTTTCCGTAAATCCGGTAGCAAAAACGAATTGCTCAAAGGCCTGATTGGCCTGAAACATATTTCCAATCCCCAAGCAGCCAATCACGATGGCAATGGCATAAAATACACCTAAAGGCTTCGCCAGCCAGGGTAGGCCGCGCTCTTTTAATCCATGTTCGAGGTAGTACATGGGACCACCCGAGACGGTGCCATCCGTATGTTCTTGCCGGTACATAACCCCCAGGATGCACTCCGTGAACTTGGTCGACATCGACAAAAAACCGGCCACCACCAGCCAAAATAAAGCCCCCGGACCGCCCAGGGTGATCACAATCGCGACACCACCAATATTACCAATCCCCACGGTGCCCGATAAAGCAGTTGTCAGGGCCTGAAAATGACTGATCTCTCCGGGCGCCTTGTCCGAGCTGAAGTCCCCCCTTAATAAGCGAAAGGCATGTCCAAAGCCCCGGACATTGATGAAACCGAAATAGACCGTGAAGAACAAAGCGGCGACGGCCAGCCACATCACAATCAAAGGGAACTGGACGCCGGCTATATTCACTTCAAAAAAGATAAAGGCTTTCAGGAAATCGGCAACGGGCCGCAAAAATGTATCAATTTGCTCATTCATACCCGGAAGGTAATGAATATCTCGCTTATCCTTTTTTCATGAAATTCACATAATCGGCCAATTGCCGGATTTACTCTATCAAAGTATCCCGGGGCTAAGTTCTTTGAATAAAGACGGAGCGAAAGAGGAAAGGTTGCCCCTGACTCAGGGGACGATGTGGTAGCGGGCATGTCGGGGCAAATGAAAACGGGATGGAGCGCCATTTTAGCGCTACATCCCGTTTCGTGTTTTATGCGTCATTAAGCCTTAAGGCTTAATGACTTTACCATCTTTATCCAGCTTACCAGCTTTAATAGCCTTTTGCATGGGGTTCATAGTTTCCTCTACGCTAAATTGCGATTTGAAAACCTGGAAGCGGCTGGGCTCCTCAATCTCATTGACGGGCCAGGAATTATCGCTCTCGTCGATATCAGCGGTTTCGCGATAAGGATCGAGACGGATATCCGTGGCTACTTTATCCTTGACGAATACCTTCGATACTTTATTTTCGTTCTTACGCCAGATTTCCACCGGGATGCGGTCGATCTCCTTGGTACCATCCTCGTAGGTGAACTCTACGATCAGGGGCATGGGTAAGCCCCCCTCGTTGACGAAGGTCAGCTCGTAGTAATTTTTACCGGCGAATTTTTCTTCTTTCTCTTTCTTCTTGTAGGTTTCATCAAAGTAAGTAATGGTTACCTGCTGAATAGAATCTTCCGTTTCCCAGGGCTTGTAGTTGGTGTAAAAGTCTACCACATCGGGATCTTCTTCGGTCAGAAACTGAATGCTGGTATCTTCCGCATTTCTAATTTGAGAAATCGAGCGGAAAGGCTTTTCTCTTTTTTGTGGGAAAGTACGCTCCATAGGTTCCGGATCATTCTCCATGTCTACCTGGAACCACTTCACGGTATCCAGTTTGATGTCTACCGGCTCTATTCCATAGAACCATCCTCTCCAGAACCAATCCAGATCTACCCCTGAGGCATCTTCCATGGTGCGGAAGAAATCGGCAGGCGTCGGGTGTTTGAAAGCCCAGCGACGCGCATACTCTTTAAAAGCATAATCAAACAGCTCGCGTCCCATGATGGTCTCGCGCAGAATATTGAGTCCAGTGGCAGGTTTTGCGTAAGCATTATTACCAAACTGCACGATATTTTCACTGTTAGTCATGATGGGCTCGAGACGATTTGGATCACTAGCCATGTAGTCCGTTATGAGATGCGCCGGACCGCGACGAACCGGATAATCATTGTCCCACTCCGATTCGGCCAGGAACTGTACGAAGGTGTTGATCCCCTCGTCGAACCAGGTCCACTGGCGCTCGTCAGAGTTGATGATCATCGGGTAGTAATTATGTCCTACCTCGTGGATAATTACGCCAATCGCACCGTACTTGGCCCGTTCGGTATAGGTGCCGTCTTCTTCGGCCCGACCGTAGTTAAAACAGATCATGGGGTACTCCATACCATTAGAAGCCTCTACGGAAATGGCGACCGGATAGGGGTAAGGGATAGAATACTTAGAGTAGACCTCCAGCGTGTGGGCAACCGCTTTGGTAGAATACTTACTATATATGGGGTAAGATTCTTCTGGGTAATAGCTCATACACATGACGCGTTTACCATCCTCGTTATAATGTGGCATGGCATCCCAAACGAATTTACGAGAAGCAGTCCAGGCAAAATCCCTTACCATATCGGCTTTATAAATCCAGGTTTGACGGTCCTTGGTCTTTTTGCGCTTGGCATTTTTCTTAGCTTCGTCGAGGGTGACGATTTTGACGGGTTCTTCAGCCGTTTTGGCTTGCTCCCAACGCTGTTTTTGGGTGTCGGTAAGCAGGCTACCGTAATTCAGGCATTCACCGGTAGACCCGACCACATAATCTTTGGGTACATCCATCTTTACCACAAAGTTACCGAAATTCAAGGCGAACTCACCGCGACCAGTAAACTGTTTATTCTGCCAGCCTTCGAAATCACTGTAGACACACATGCGTGGGTACCACTGCGTAATGGTGAAAATATATTCATCTTGATCTTCGAAGTATTCGTAACCGCCGCGACCACCTTGCAGCGGATCCATACGATCGGTCAGATAATAGTACCAATCTACCTTAAAGGTGAAGGATTCGCCGGCCTTTAGAGGTTCGGGTAGTTCCACGCGCATCATCGTCTTATTGATGAAGTAGTTCAGCGGCTCATCATTTTCGTCGGTAACGGCTTGAATCTTATGACCAAACTTCGCCATGTCTTCGTTATCACCCTTGGCAATAAGCTCTAATTGGGAACCACTCATGCCCATCCGATTATTGATGGAGCTGGGATCGAAGATGTGGTTATCGGCTCCCTTTGCATGCTCATTTTCGTCTAGCTGTAGCCAGAGGTAGCGTAGCGTATTGGGAGATTGATTATAGTAGGTAACCGTCTCCTGGCCATCCAGGCGCTGGTTTTCGGTATCCAGGCTGGCATTAATATCATAATCTGCTCTTTGTTGCCAGTACTGAGGGCCGGGTGATCCGTCCATACTGCGATACTGGTTGGGGGTAGGTAATACGGTACCTAATTGCTCAAACTTATTACCGTGATTGGAGGTTTTCTGCGCCCAGAGTGCTCCTGAGAACAGGAACAGGCAGGCGAGCAAAGCTCCGGTAAAACGGATCGAGCTTTTCTTAACAAGACTCATCTTTTACTTTTTTTGTTGAAAATAATCTAACAGGGGTACAAATTAACGAAAAAATCACCTTTTGTCCAGATGATTACCCCAGTGCTTTATAGTCTAACGGACTAGATCCCAGGTAGTTTTCTACCAATGTCCACTTTTTCGGGATGAATTACCGGATCACAAATGGAAGGATCTGAACACCTTCTGCATGTTGGACCCACAAATAGTAAAGGCCGGCAGGCCACTGAGCTACACTTATAGACCGCTTATTTGTGTTCTGGTATCGGCGTAGACACTGTCCCTGTTGGTTCCAGATGCTATATTGACCAACCTCTACTGCGGATGTGATAAAGAGTTGATCCCGTGTGGGGTTCGGGAAAATGGTTATGGAACGGGTTGTTTCGCCAGGATGAGTAGCTGTCGCCACGACACCATACTCTACAATGTAACTGGTAAAACTGCCAGAGAAACTTTCTAACTGAAAACCGCCCAGTGTCAGCTGACCACTGAGATCACCGCCCAGCCAAATGCCCCGAGAGCTAATCGCCAAATGATTGGCCAACACCGTGCCGGGAGCTCCGGGCAAAGCGGTCAACTCCTGTACCTGACCATTGGTATCCAGCGAGCTGATAAAGCCCTCAAAGGTAAGGGCTGCGCCGGCCTCCAGCCGCAAGGAGCCTATCTCCAGGTTCTCCTGGTAATGGCCCGTGAGCCAGAGCTGACCTTTGTCGTAGAGCAAGTCATTAGTGAATTGCAACTGATCACCACCAAAGGATTGTGCCCAATCGGCCTGCCCCAGGCTGTCGTAACGGATCAGGAAACAGTCGGCATTGCCATCCCGACTCTCGATACGCAGGGAATCATTAACGACCAGTACGCCCACCAGCTGTCCGGCCAAATAACTGTGTCCGGTCTCATCCACGGCCAGTCCCGTTGGTAATTCATTGAAAACACCGCCGGCTTTGCGTACCCAATCCACCTGTCCGCTGGTGTCCAGGGCCAGCAGAAAAGCGTCGTCATCATTGGTATTGGCCGGGAAGTTTTGACTAGCGACTTTGAGGCTGTCGTCGTAATAACCGCCCAGCAGGTATTGCCGCCCTGCGTATTGTTCGACCACCGTAGCGCGGGTATTTCCCGTCTCGCCAAAGCTATGGCACCAGTCTAGTGCTCCATTTTTGCGAAAGCGGGCATAAAAGGCACTCGACTCAGCTGTACTCAACAGACTGGTATCCGCAAACTGTAATTCCTGGTCGAAGTAGCCTCCCATGAAGATATTACCCTGCGCATCAAGTACCAGGTCGTTGATTTGTTTAATGGACCCACCTTCGAAGGTCTGGGACCATAGCAGGTTCCCCTCCGGATCGATCTTGATGAGAAACAGGGCACGGGGGTTCTCCGGGCTGCTGGTCAATTGGAAAGAACCAAAGTCAATGGAAGACCAAAAAGCACCCGCCAAGATAAGATTGCCGTCGGCATCTTCGGCCAGGACGTCCAAGTCGTCGTCTCGGGTACTCCCGCCGTGGAGTAATAGTTCGACCTCGCCCGCTGCACTTCGTCTCAGCAGGAGGAGGTCTCGCTCGCCGACACTATTGATTTCGCCGTAGCTTTCGCTAAAAGCCAGACCAAGTAACAGGCCTTGCTCCGTCGGTAGAAGGGCTTCGAGACTTTGTTGGCCTTCACCAAAAGTCTGCGCATCCGTCCAATTTTGCGCGCTCAGCGCTGCTGGACAAAAAAATATCAGGCTAGATATAAGCCAAAGGGGTAAGCTATGCGTTAATGGATTACATAAATCACGCGGAATAAAACCAGTAGATAATGAGCTTGCTAAGATCATTGCTTTTATTTTTTATCAGTATTAGCTTACTGGCTTGTCAGCCAAAAGAAGAAAAAACAGCAGCGCCCACGGAGACCGATCCCGTTTTGCAACAGCTTAACCAACAGGTGCAAGCCAACGGAGATCAACCGGAGGCTTATCTGGCCCGGGCCGACTACTACTATGAAAACGGTAGCTTCGAGCAGGCCGTGGCCGATTTGCAGCAAGCCCTGCTGGCAGATTCTACTCATCTAAACAGTCTACACAAGCTGGCGGATGTCTATTTGGACTATTATCAGTCAAAAAAAGCGATGGAGACGCTGGAAACGGCCGCCAACCTGTACCCCAGGAATATAAACACCTTACTGAAGAAAAGCGAATTCCACCTGATCCTTAAGCAGTATGAGGAATCGATGCGTACCATCGATCAGATCCTGCGCATCGAGCCGCAGAATGCCGAAGCCTATTTTATGTTTGGACAAAATTTTGTGGAGCAGGGGGATACGGCGCGGGCCATCAATAGCTTCCAGACTGCCGTGGAGAATGAGCCCGAACTGCTGGACGCCTGGATCAAGCTGGGGCAACTACAAGTCGCCCAGGGCAATCGGCTTATCGCCGAAAAGTACTTCGACAGCGGTATCGCCGTGAACCCGGAGAATATATTAGTGCGTCACGCCAAGGCTGATTACCTGGCTGATCAGGATAAGCTCAGCGAAGCCATCGAAGTCTATCGCAATATCATCGCCATCGATCCCGACTACGAGGACGCCTACTTCAATTCTGGATTAATCTACCTGGATATGGATTCCATCCCGCAGGCCTACGAGCGCTTTAACATCTGCTTGCAGGTATCGCCGCTGCACATTCGCGCCTTCTATTACCGCGGACTGGCCGCCGAGTTTATGGGGCGTACGGAGCAAGCTAAAGCCGATTATGAGCAGGCCCTGGCTTTGGCTCCGGACTACGAAGATCCGCAGGAGGGTTTGCGTAGGCTGCGGGCAGTGGAATGAGAAAATCCAGAATACTAAGAACCAGTCATCGAATCATCCGTTACACCGTAGGTGAAAAGCTGTGCTAAAAAGATAAAGGATGAATAAAAGAAAGATCTACCAATTCCTACGGGACCTGTCAGAGAACAATTCAAAAGAGTGGATGGACGAAAACCGGGAGCGCTACCACGAAGCCAAGGAAATCTGGCTGGAAGAAATTTCGAATATCCTGAAGCGACTCAGCAAACACGATGCGCACTTTACCAGAATCAAGCCCAAAGACACCATCATGCGTATCAATAACAATCGGATGTTTCATCCGGATCGACCCGTGTATAAAGACAATTTTGGTTTTAGTCCACCCGATATGGAAGGCAGCACTTTATACCTGCACGTCTCTCCCAAAGAATCCTGGATCGGCGGCGGATTGTACAGACCCGATAATGATATCCTAAAATCGATCCGGGCCGCCATCGACTACGACGGGGAAAAGCTGCTGGAGATCATCCATGCGGATTCTTTCCAGGACTTTTTCGGTGGACTAACGGAGGATGATCAAAAGCTGAAGACCAGCCCCCAGGGCTATACCCAGGATCACCGACACATCGAACTCATGCGAAGGAAAAATTTTGCGGCCATCCACCCACTGACCCAAAAAGAAGTGGTCGGCGATGATTTGGTCGATATTGTCGAGCGGGCCTATCTGGAGCTCAAGCCGCTGAATGATTACTTTGAGCGGGCGCTGTTGGTATGAATTAGAAAGCCCCTGCTTTGGGGAAAGCAAGGGCTTATATGTATTTGTATCATCAACAACTTGCTAATTGCTAAGGCGATAAATCGCTAAAATGCCGCTTAGGCTCATGACACCCAATAAGAGCATCAAATAGCCTTTGGGTAACAAGGGCAAATCTTGGGAGGCGACTGGTGGTTCTTCATCAGACGTAGGTAAAATACGGGTGCAAACGCCGTTATTAAGGATGTCCTGCTGAGATGGATCACTTCCGTTTCCTTCCACCCTATAGAATAATACAGTTTCAGATCTATCATCAATGACCGGAAATAATCCGCAAAAATCGTTGAGCTGGGGATTGTCATCAATTAATATTGCTGGTGTCATCATATCTCCCACCCCCGTAAAAGTGGTGACATTTTGCAGGCCATCAATATTAGTTAGGCTGGGATTATTGCGAATATAAATGGTCTCAAATCCAAAATTTTCATCTGAGTTATCAACCGTCGTTAAATTTTGCAAGCCATCAAGATTAGTAAGGTTAGGGTTGACCTGAATAAGAAGACTTCCGGCACTGGTCAAATTTGTCAACTCATCTAAATCGCTTAACGGTTCATTAATAATGGATAAGTCTCCGACGGATACCAGATTCTGCAAGCCATTTAAGCTGCTTAAAGCATTACTTTGAAGAAAAATACCACCGGGAATGGAGGTGAAACCTGCCAGGGCACTAATATCAGACAACGTAAAGTTGGCGTTCAGGCTTAAAGCATCCAGCGTACTCAGGTTTTCCAATCCGGCCAAACTGCTTAACATTGGGTTTCCGTCGATTGAAAGAATAGTATTAATAGTAGTCAGACTACTTAAGTCCTCAAGGCTGGATAAGGAAGCATTTCCAATAATGGTTAATTCATCCACGGATTCCAGGTCGCTCAAACCACTCAGGTCATTCAGGTCGGAATTGTATCCAATGACAAGCCTTCCCACAGTGGTTAGTCCGGCTAGACCGTCGAGGTTAGTAATGGCATTCGTTGCGGGGCCAAACTCAGAACCAATTACTAATTCGCCAGTAACGGAGGTGCAATTGAAATTGTCGACTTCTGTCTGGGTGGTAAGGGTAATTGGGCCAGTACAGGGTTGTCCGTTCAGAAGCACCGGAGCAAAAACGAGGATAAATAGGGCGTAAAGAGTGTTTTTCATAGGGTTGTCGATTATGATTTGTTAAGATAGTTATTACCTGGTAAAGGTAATGAGAATAATGGATTTTTCTGAATAAACAGCAGGCTATATTAAAAGAAGTTGTTTAAGAATTCCTGATGTGATGATTGGTAACGGCTTGGAAGTCAAGACAAAGCTGCTTTCTCATTTCAACAGCGCCACTGCCGCCTCGTCGAGGTTCCAACTGAGCTGCCCATCAATGGGTTGGATATGTGCCGCCGGATAGTCCTGATAATTCCCTTCCTGCTTCAGGATCTCGTAGACCTTTTCTTTCTTGGAGTCACCCGTAACCAGGAAGCAGATCTGCCGGGCGTGGTTGAGGACTTTACCCGTCAGCGTGACGCGCTTCTGTCTGCTTTCGGGATGGGCAGCTACGGCACAGACCGTATCGGCTTCCAGTAGCTCCATCTCGTGGGGAAAGATCGAAGCCGTATGGCCATCGCTTCCCATCCCCAGCATGATCAGGTCGAATACGGGCCAGCCGTCTTCATGATCGACTACTTCAGCGATAACCTTTTCGTAAGCACGGGCGGCATCCTCGGGGTTGATTTCTCCCATGACGCGGTGGGTCTGATCCACCGGAAAATCAATGGGGTCGAGCAGTAGCTCTTTCGTCATTTTGAAGTTTGAGTCTTCATCGTTGGGCGGTACACAGCGCTCGTCACCCCAGAAGAAATGAAGCTTGTCCCAGGGCATAGCATCGGCGTACTGTTCCGCCAGGATTTTGAACAGTACTTTGGGGGTAGAGCCACCGCTGAGCGCAATGGTGATTTTATCCTGATCTTGTTCCTTCGCCCAGTCTACCAGCCATTGGGCAAATTCTTCGGCGACGGTTTGGTTATCGGGTTGTACGTATACTAAAGGCATATCTATAATTTTGGATGGTTACATTAATGAATTGGTGAATTACAATTCGCAATAGATTCCGTCATTGGTCAAATTTGCGCAGGGAGAGCGCCAGGCCATATTTTCGCCATCGATCAGTTCATCGGCGTTTTCGGGCCCCCAGGTGCCGGCGGGGTAGCCATAGATGGGGATATCCGGATCATTTTCCCAGGCGGATAGAATGGGGTCAATAAATTCCCAGGCAGCTTCGACGGAGTCGCCACGGGCGTAGAGCGTCGCGTCGCCCTGCATGCCGTCCAGTAGCAGCCGTTCGTAAGCGTCGGGCAGATAGCTGTCGGCCAGATCAGAATAGAGGAAGTCGACGTTGACCGTTTTTACTTCGAAGCCAGCGCCCGGCACTTTCAGACCCACCTTGAGTAGTACGCCCTCGTCGGGCTGGATGCGCATGATCAGCATATTCTGCGAGTTCTGCACGGTATCGGTCTTAAACAGGGGCAGGTGATTCGGTTTGAAGTGGATCACTACTTCGGAGACTCGAGTTGGCAACTTTTTACCGGTACGCACATAAAAGGGTACACCGGCCCAGCGCCAGTTGTCAATAAAGAACTTCAGGGCCACGTAGGTCTCCGTCCGCGATTCCGGGTCGACGCCTTCTTCTTCGCGGTAACCCTTGACGTCTTCGCCCTTGATAGTCGAGGCGACGTACTGCCCCCGGATCACGTTATTCTTAATATCGTCTTTACTCAGGTGGCGAATAGATTTAAATAATTTCAGTTTTTCGTCGCGGATAGAATGGGAGTCGACCTGTGCGGGGGGTTCCATGGCGACCATGGCCACGAGTTGTAAGAGGTGATTTTGCACCATATCCCGCAGAGCGCCGGAGGAGTCGTAGTAGCCGCCTCGTTTTTCCACGCCGACGCTTTCGGCTGAGGTGATCTCGACGCGATGGATAAAGTTACGGTTCCAAAGGGGCTCAAAGATACTGTTGGCGAAGCGCATGACAAAGAGATTCTGTACCGTCTCTTTTCCCAGGTAATGGTCGATGCGAAAGATCTGGTCTTCCTCGAAGCACTTCAGTAATTCATTATTCAGTTCTTTGGCGGAGTCCAGGTCGTAGCCAAAGGGCTTTTCAATGATCAGGCGTTTCCAGCCATCGTGTCTTTTATTCAGGCCGTTATCTGCTAAATTCTTCGCAATTGTATCGTACAGGCTGGGGGGCGTAGAGAGATAAAAAGTAATATTGTTACCCGTATCCAGCTCGTCATCCAACTCGTTCAGCCGGTCGACCAGACGAGCGTAATCGGAGGACTCTGCCGTATCAATCGGCTGGTAGTAGAGCATTTTGGCGAAAGCCTCCATCTTATCCTGATCAGAAGCCTTGCCCTTTAAGTGTTTATTGTTAAAGACCACTTTGTTGCGAAACTGCTCATCGGAAAATTTGGTGCGGCTCACACCGATCAGGGCGTAGTTTTCCGGAAGGAATCCGCGTATGTAGAGATCATAGACGGCGGGGACCAGCTTGCGTTCGGTCAAATCTCCGGAAGCCCCGAAGATGACCAGTTGTTGGTTTTTCACTTTTTGCGACATAGCTACATTGATTGATTTAGTGGTTTGATGACTGAAAAGAATCGAATAATGACGAAGCCTTTACTTTTATTAAATAACGGTACTGTATGATTTATACCTAATTTCAGTCCATTTTTTTATCAGGCAAAAGAAAAAAAACTAAAATACCGCTTAAATAGAGTACTATTTTGAACACACCGTTCAGAAACGTAATTTAGCAAGACTTAATTTTCAAATCAAATCGTGCCGTCACATGACCACATGACCACATGGGACAGGGCACACGAAATACGAACAACTATGTCAACAAATCAATACGATTTTGGATTAGTCGGATTAGGAGTAATGGGTCGAAATTTTATCCTAAATGTGGCCGATCACGGCTATTCAGCCTTTGGTCTGGATACCAACCAGGAGCAGGTCGATGCGCTCAAAGAAGAGGGCGATGAAGATAAAGTCGACGCCAGTACGGATAAAAAAGTATTTGTCAGCAGCCTGAAGCGGCCCCGGAAAATTATGCTGCTGGTGCCGGCTGGTAAGGTGGTTGATATCGTTATTCAGGACCTGTTGCCGCTACTAGACGAAGGCGATATCATTATTGACGGGGGGAATTCTTTCTTTACGGATACCGATCGTCGGGCGGAGGAGCTGGAAGAAAAAGGTATCCACTTCTTTGGTGCCGGGGTGTCCGGAGGTGCTAAAGGTGCCCGTCGTGGCCCCAGCATTATGCCCGGTGGCTCCAAAGAGGCCTATGAGGTGATTCAGCCGATTTTCGAAGCGGTCTCCGCTAAAGTTAATGGGGAGCCTTGCGTGGATTATATGGGGGCAAAATCAGCGGGGAACTACGTAAAGATGGTCCACAATGGTATCGAATACGGTCTGATGGAATTGATCAGCGAAGTATACTGGCTGATGAAGCGGGGTATGGTACTGGAAAATGAAGAAATACAATCTGTCTTTGCGCAGTGGAATAAAGGCCGGTTACAGTCTTTTTTGGTAGAAATAACGGCGGATATTTTTTCCCGCAAGGACGAACTAAGCGATGCTGACCTGATCGACGTCATCCTCGATAAAGCCAAGCAGAAGGGGACGGGGAAGTGGACTTCCCAAAATGCTATGGACCTCGGTATTCCGGTGCCCACCATTGATATGGCCGTCAGTATGCGGCAAATTTCTGCTATCAAAGATACCCGCCAAAAGGCACAGGAGCTCTACGGGCTAAAAGTTACGCGTCCGGCAGCGGAGTTGACTAAGGCGGACCTGGAAGGGGCCCTATATTTTGCCTTCATCGTCACCTACGCCCAGGGTATGACCCAACTGGCCGCGGCCGACGAGGAGTATCAGTACGGGATGGACATGGCTACGATTGCCAGGATCTGGCGAGGGGGCTGTATTATTCGGGCGGCCCTGCTGGAAGATATGCGGTCGGCTTACGCCAAAAATCCGAAACTGGAAAGTCTGCTGCTCGACGAAGACTTTGCAGCTAAAATTCAGGATACAGTAAATGCGGCACGGAAAGTAGCGGCCTACGCCATCGATAAAGGGATTCCGGCGGGAGGGCTAAGTAGCGCAGTTGCCTATTTTGATGCTTTTACTTCGGGTCGTCTTTATCTTAATCTGGTGCAGGCGCAGCGCGATCACTTCGGTAGCCATACTTACGAGCGCCTCGATCGGGAAGGAACTTTTCATACGGAGTGGTAGTCTTTATCTTATTTTAATCGGTTGCTTATGCGAAATGGTATCCTAATCTATCTAGCTATTTTTCTGCTTTCCTGTCAGCCCTCGGCAGTTTATTATCCGGATGCGATTTGCATCGAAAATGTGACGGTGATTGACCCTATTGACGGGGAGCAAGCCGGACGGACGGTCATTATTGAAGGGGATAAGATTATTCAGGTCAGCCCGACGGAAGACTTATCCCTGGACGAGAAAAACACGATTATTGACGGTAGCGGCAAATACCTGATGCCGGGTCTGTGGGACGCCCACGTACACTTCGCCTATCTGGAGGAGCTGGCCCCCAGTATGTTTAATCTGTTTTTAGCTTACGGGATTACCAGTGTACGCGATACGGGTGGCAAGATCGATTTTGTCAAAAAGTGGAAAGCGGCTGCGTCGGCGAATCCGACCGAGGCTCCCCGGGTCATGATTGCGGGGCCACTGCTGGATGGCGTACCTACCGTTTATGACGGTAGTAGTCCGACTAATCCGCCCCTGGGGGTTGGTAGCCAGACCCCGGAGGACGTGGTGGCTAAAGTAAAAGAACTGGATGCGCAGGGCGTAGATTTACTCAAAGCCTACGAAATGCTCAGTCCGGATCAGTTCCGCGCGATTTTAGCGGAAGCCAAAGCAAGAGATCTACTCGTCACCGGTCACGTACCCCTGAGTATGGACGTCATCTCGGCCGCCGAAGCTGGACTGAATAGCATGGAGCATATCCGCAATCTGGAGATGTCGATGGCCGGCAACTGGGAGGAACTTTTGGAGCAGCGCCGTCAATTATTAGCCGCGGGCCGTACCGACATGGGAGGCATACTTCGCTCCCGTATTCACGCCGCCCAGCGCAAGACAGCTATTGAAGCCATTGATCCCGATCAGGAAACCAGAGTTCTAGAGGCCTTGGCTGAGCATCAAGTCTGGCAAACCCCCACGCTAACCCTCATCCGTGCAGGATTATACCTGCCTTTCGAACGGGAGGACTGGAAGCAAAGCATGACCTATCTGCCGCCTGCGATGGAGGAACAGTGGTTGGAGGGTATCGCCAGCTATACTGCTACGGGTATGAATGAAGACCAGAAGGCTTACCGAAACTGGTGCTTTGCGGAGATCTCTAAAATCCACGAAGCGGGTATCCCCATCATGGCGGGTACCGACTGCCCGATCTTTTTCCTGACTCCGGGACTAAGTCTACACGAGGAGTTGTGGAATCTGGAGCAAGCCGGTATCCCTACGGCGGAGGTCTTAAAAACGGGTACGATTAATCCGGCCAGGTACTTTGGTATGGAAGAGGAATTGGGACGCGTGCAAGAAGGCTACTGGGCGGATTTGCTCCTTTTGGATGCCAATCCATTGGAAGAGATCCGCAATACCCAGCGGATCAATGCGGTGATCAAACAAGGGAAGTTATACGACCGCGCGGCACTGGATGAAATATTAGAGCGTTTGGACCGTGGGCAGTAGGCCTACTCGGTCTTCAGCTCCTTCTCCTTGAGTAACTCCAGTACTTTTTTAAAATTCTCGAGCTCTCTTTCTTTGTGTTCGACGTAGAGTCTTTTTACCCGCGAGCCACTCATGAATTCACCACCCCGGGCAATGCCGCGCAGGAAGGATTCATATCCCTTGCCGTGGTGATAATACCCGCGGGGAGCAATGGAGTAGCTAGCAACAAAGGCTCCACAGTCTTGGCACTGCACGTACACCTTATCGGCTTTACCGCTTTTGCGATAAAGAATGTTTTTTAGTTTATCCGACTGGCAGTTTTGGCATTGTTGTGTATGAAGTTCCATAGCCTTGGTTTTATTGGTGATTGAAGTTTTGTGGTCGGAGTTTGTCATGGTATTAAAATTAAGCATAAAAAGGAATACTTAGTGGAATAATCTTCCTGCTGAAGGATGATTTTGCTCACTACTGTAGATTTTACAAGACCAGGGGCAGGTAAAAAATGCAAGCCAGCAGAATACCAATTAGGGCTAGTCCAGTCAACACTAAACCGGAACTGAGCATGTCTTTTGATTTTAACAAACCGGATCCAAAGGCAATGGCATTCGGGGGGGTACTAATGGGTAGGGCCATGGAGGTGGAGCACATTAGGGCGATCGCTACCGAAAGGATGAGTTCCCCGTTGGGTAAGGATACCGCTACCGGGATCAGCAGGTTGGCTGTGGCCGTATTACTCATGAAGGTCGTCATGACCGCGGAGATGATCAGTAGTATCAATAGTAGCAGCAAGTAGCTTCCCTGGGTAGGAATTAAATCGGCGATTGTGGCGGTGAAGCCACTTTTCTGTAAAGCAATACCCAGACAAAGCCCACCTCCCAGCATAAAGAGAATATCCCAGGAGATATTCTTAAAGTCTTGTGTCTCTAACAGGCGCGTGCCAAAGGCGGTCAGGACAACAAACAAGCCAACGGTTCCCGTTGAGATACCCGTCAGGCCGGAGGTCAGCCAGCCGATAACGGTAAGTAGGAAAATGCCGACGACCAGGTACTGGCTTGCGCCAAAATCGTGGTCTGCTTCGATATGCAAATGTACTTCTTTCTCGGCCGGAGGGTAGATGCGTAGCAGGATCTTCCACAATAGAAATAGTAATAATAACATTAGTGGAATGGCAATCAGCATCCAACTAAAAAAGGTAATCTCAATGCCCGTCTGGGTAATGTATTCCATGGCAATGGCGTTCGGCGGGGTGCCAATCGGGGTGCCAATACCTCCAATATTACAGGCGAAAGGGATGGCCAGGGCAATACCTTTAGAGAAGGGGTTGGTGTCTGGTAACTCCATGATGACCGGCGCCATAATGGCAAACATCATTGCTGCCGTACCGGTATTACTAATCCACATGGAGAGAAAAGCCGAGACCAGGATGATCGAAAAGAGAATTCGATTGGAACTGCTACCCGTACGCTTGAGAATATTTTGCGCCAGCATCTGAGAAATGCCATATTTATTAAGCAAAGCCGCCAACACAAAGCCACCCATAAATAAAAGCGTAATGTCTCCGAAGAAGGCAATGAGAAAGTCATTTTTGCTCGCTTCAATACCGGCCGTTTCCAGGGCAGGCATCAGCCAGAGTATACTAAAGAACAGTACACCCAGGCTGGTAATATATAGCGGGATGGCCTCGCTAATCCATAAGATAGCCGTAGCAACCAGGATAATCGCCGCGATCTCTTCCTGTGGACTAAGACCTAAATAAGCCTGCCAGCCGTGTGTAAAATAAGAGAGGATCAAAAACGTCAGGGTCAGTAACACTAATAAGTGCCTTCGGATAAAAGGAAGGAAAGACATGTCGTAGTTTTTGTTTCGCTGTAAATGTAAAATACTTGCAGGAATGATCGGCAAAGAAGACGCACCCTGGCCAGTGATTTAAATCATGGGCGTGAATGCCTATCTTTGTGTAAATTGTACACTTTCTAAGTGGGCGCTTGCTTCACACAATCAACAAAGGCGTGGCGGTTCGGGCGGCCATCACCCGGCGGGCAATACCACCTAGCTGATTGCCGAGTAGACTCGTACGGCCAATACGCCCCAGAATAACTAAATCAGCAGGATGCTTTTCTAGATGTTTCAGGATCACGGCAGTGATATTAGCTCCTTTTTTTACGGTGATGGGCCAGTTTTCTTTGGGCTTGACAGCATTTTTTCTCATAAAGGCCTCAATTCTTTTCTCTGCTTTGCGTTTAAGGTTTGCCTCCAGCTCATCATCTGAGGTACTGAAATAAGGGAAATAAGTCATCGGTAACTGATAGACGTAGATGCCTTCACTTTGGGTTTGTAGCTGCTCGCTGAGCAGGGTCACCCAGTTCAGAATTTTTGTAGTGGCCGGAGACAGATCAATCGGTGCCAGCATCTTATCGATTTTTGGCGTAAGCCCAACCGGTACCAGCAAGACGGGGGTACGATCCTGATCCAGGGTTAAAATCTTTTGTGGTAGGATGCCGGCCCCGTAGGGAGGCTTTTTCTGGCCCATGATGATGAGATCCACGTATTTTTCATTTTTACTACGCAACAGCGACTGTGCCGTGCTGTTATCCTCCTTCACCTGTATTTCATAGGTAAGTCCTGTCTGGGTGATCTTCTTCTTGTATTCCGTGCGAATATTCGCCTCAATGGTTTCTTTCAGTTTCTTGGTCTCATCGGGCTCCAGGCCAAGGCTATCATCCAGGAAATCGTAGCGGATATTGTGAAACAAGACAAGGTGTGGTTTTTCGGCGGCCTTCGCGGCAAAAAATAGGGTGTAATCCACCACAGAGTGGTCAAAGCCCGACAAGTCGAGGCTGATTAGGATGTTATTGATCTTCATTATCTTCGGATTGAATGATGTTTTTAACGTAACGGATGTATTCTTTTCTTTCTTTCTCCAGAGCACGTCTGCGTTTAGCGTCCAGATCAGCTCTAAAGGCTTGATTCAGTGAGTAAATTACGATTAGCAACAAAATGGCAAAAGGTAGGCCCGCAGAAATAACCACCGACTGCAAAGCCTTTAAACCGCCTGCGAATAAGAGCGCCGCGGCGACCGCCCCCTCCATCAAAGCCCAGAAAATACGCTGCCCTACCGGTGCATCTAATTTCCCTCCCGAGGTGATACTATCTACTACCAGCGAACCAGAATCAGAAGAAGTTACGAAAAAGATGGTAACCAGGACGATCCCGATAAAAGAAGTGATAGAAGAAAGCGGGAACTCCTCCAAAAAAACAAATAAAGAAGTCGATAAATCGGCATTGACCGCTTCTGCGATATTCCCTATCCCGTTCATTTCCATGAAAATGGCTGCACCGCCAAAGACGGACATCCACAGGAAGATAAGCATGGAGGGAACCAAGAGTACGCCCAGTACGAATTCCCTTACCGTTCGACCTTTGGATACGCGGGCAATGAAGATGCCTACGAAAGGCGACCAACTAATCCACCAGGCCCAGTAGAAGATCGTCCAGTCATTCTGCCACTCTCCACCGGTGTAGGTCTCGGCCCAGGTACCCGCCGTCAGTAGATTATTAAAGTAGTGGCCGACATTCTGAATAAACCCATCCAGTAGGTGGGTAGTTGGCCCTAAAATCAGAACCAACAGTAAAAAGACCAGCGCCAGGCGCATGTTAATCACACTCAAAAAGCGGACGCCTTTCTCCAGGCCCGCTACTACCGAAGTGGTGGCCGCCAGGGTGATCAGTCCGATCAAAATAATATGCGTTTGGGTGGTATTAGGTATCCCGAATAGGTAATCCAAGCCCGCTGCGACCTGCTGCACCCCCAGCCCCAGAGTGGTAGCTAGCCCAAAGAGCGTCGCGACTACGGCCAATACATCAATACTATTCCCTGGCCATTTGTATATTTTATCTCCTATGAGTGGATAGAACAAAGAACGTACCGTTAAGGGAAGGTTTTTATTAAAGGTAAAGTAAGCCAGGGCCAGACCGATAATCACGTAAGGCCCCCAGCCGTGCATTCCCCAGTGTAAGAAAGTATACAGCATGGCCTTCTGGGCATTTTCTGCAGCATTATCGCTATGCCAGGGGGGATTCGAAAAGTGATAGATGGGTTCTGCTACGCCATAAAACAATAGACCGATACCAATCCCCGCAGAGAAAAGCATGGCAAACCAGGAAAAGGTAGAGAATTCTGGTTTGGCATCATCTCCACCCAGTCGAATGTTACCCGATTTGCTAAAAGCGAAATACAGCGAAGCAATCACAAAAATATTGGTAGCAATAATGAAAAACCAGCCCATATTATCCGAAGCCCCCTTTTGGAAAGCTGAGAATACCTCGACGATGCTGTCGCTAAAGAAAAAAGACAGCAAGATAGTAGTTAGAATAATGAAAGCAGCCGGATAAAATACCGGTGCGTGAATGTCAAAATACTTATTCTTACTCATGAAAGGAAGGATTAATTAGTGCAGACGTCGTTCTGGCGAGAGCCAGAACGACGTCTGAAAATATACTAATATTTATCGTCAGTCATTATTGCTGTATGAGCCATATAGTGGCATTCTGACTATTGCTGCCGCCCAGGTCGCTGAGGGCCGAATCGTAATTGGCCGCATTGAGAGATTGCTCCTGTCCCGGATACAAGAATCGTAATGGTAAGCGGTCGTTATTCAGGTTCCCACAGGTAGCGCTCAAAAAGGGAATGCCGTCGAACGAAGCACCACTTTCTATATACCACCTGCGCACCTCAAAGTACGAATCCAGACCGTGGAAGAACATGGCCAACCACTTTTGTTCCCAGATATCGGTAACGGCATCGTAGGCTACTCCTGAATTGTCGTAGAAATCCTCGAAACTACTCCAACCGAAAGGTTCCAGGTCGACCAGACGATATTCCATAGAAGCGGCAATACCTGCGCGATAGTGCGCTTCCACATCTTCACTGATCCAGCCTTTAGCGGCAGCTTCTGCCAAAAGGAATTCCACTTCCGAGTAGGTCATGATGATTCCTTCGGCCATGGGCAAGCCCCGTTGGCTGGCGGTAGTTAAGCCCGGGTAGTTGTAGTACTGGACTCCCAGGCGCGAAGCCCCGTCTTTGGTACAACCTGCTCCCTGTCCGTTAATCGCTCCGATAAAGGAAGGATCATTTTCAAAATCTTCGTTATTGGGACGCGCATAGCGCAGCAAACGAGGATCCTGGTACTGCTCCATAACGGTCAGTGAAGCATCCGCTAGTCCTACCGCGTCGAAATCGCCCGTTTTCAGATTAATCAAGGGAAACTGATTAGGGAAATTACCAGTGTAGGTCAGGGTGACATTATCATCATTGCTTTGCAGAATCGCTCCTTCGGTTACAATACTGGCAAAACGGGTATCCACGTTGCTGAGCTGTCCATTCGCATACATCAACAAGCGCAGACGCATCGAATTGGCAAACTTTCGCCATTTAGAAGCATCGCCGCCAAGTAGCACATCCCCATTAATGGAGCCATTTCCACTGGCCAGTAGGGTATTGGCGCGCTCGAGCTGATCGAGCATATCGGCATAGATGTCTTCCTGAGCGTCGTAGACCGGCGTAAAGTTGTTGCTTAGTCCATCGATCGCGTCAAAATAAGGGATATCACCGTAAGCATTCGTTAAGCTGGAAAAGACCCAGGTGCGCAGCGTAATGGCTGCCCCTTCCAGGGCTTCATTTCCGTTGTCGATGGCGATACGCTCGATTTCAAAAATATCTGTTAGGCTGCGGTACCAACCATCCCAGTAAGAAGGGAAGGCATTCCAATTGTACGCGTCTACTTCCAGACGTAGTGTTTTAGCGCTAAGCTGAGCGGCATTATTACCGACTAAATAAGCGGCATCGACCGAGGTGTTAACACTCTGGCGAATCGCGCCCGGCAGTAAGACATCTGCGGGTACTACCGTCGGCTCGTTTGGGTTTTCGTTAAAATCTTCAAATTGTTCACAGGCGCTTACTCCTGCGATCAGCAGGAATACACCTATATATTTTAAATATTGCATAAATTCTATTTTTGCGTTATTCATTCATTTGATTTTGGCGAAAGCCTGAACCCTTCCCCTGACGGGAAAAGCCCAGACTCACTAGTAATACCTTGTTTAGAAGCCGAGATTTACCGAGAAGCCAATATTTCTGGTAGAGAAGATTTGCTGACTCTCAAAACCATTAATGAATATTCCGTTACGGATGGAATAGGTCTCTGGGTCAATTGTTGGTACATTGGAGAACAAGAGCAAGTTGCGGCCTACCAAAGAAATGCGAGCGCTCTGTACACCAATACCCTCTAATAAAGAAGCTGGAAGATTGTAACCAATACTCAGCTCACGCAGCTTAAAGTAAGTAGCGTCGTAAGTAGAGGCTTCAATATTATCCCGGCGGAAGCCATTACCGTAGTACTGGTAAAAGTAACCAACGTATCCAACACCACCAGGCTGTACCGCCACGTCATTCGGAGAAGTTTCCGTACCAAAGTCAATCATACCGTCTTCGTTCAGGTCTTCCCATTTCAAGCCGGGGCCAACTACCCCGGTACCTGCATTCTCCAACGAATAAACCGGCTCACCATCGACATCGTAATCGACACTGTAGGTCTGGCGTCCATCCAGAGTAGAAATCGGCAGGTTGGGATCATCGTTATGCGTGATGCTACCACTAGTAGCGTATAGTGCATGTGATCTAGCATAGATTCTACCCCCGATCTGTCCATCAAAAAGGAAATTAAGGTTAAAATTGCCTAACTTGAATTCGTTCATGATCCCGAGGCGTACATCTGGCTGAAAAGATCCGGCAGAGACTTTTTCCTCAGAGGTCAGCGGAATACCATCCCGGTGTATAATCTCATTAGTCTCAGGATGACGTACAAAACCCAGTCCGTACAATTGTCCTAATAACTCACCCTCTTCGGCAACGTATTCCAGTCCAGCAGTACCACCATCATTAGGGAACATATTCGCTACGATAGAGTAACGACCACTCGTGATAATATCCGGTAGTGATTCTACCACTGCCCGGTTGTGGCCCAAGTTCAGCGTAGAGGTCCAGGAGAAGTTCTCCTTATTAATGATGTTACCAGAGATCAGTAATTCAACACCTCGGTTCCGGATAGAACCACCGTTGGTAAGATTGAAATCAAAACCACTGGTTGCCGCAACGGGCAACTGAATGATCTGGTCAAAAGACAACATATCATAGTAGGTCGCATCCAGGCGTAGTCGATCGTTCCAAAGACGCACATCCACACCAAACTCATAGGCCTGTGTACGTTCGTTCGTCAAATTGGGGTCGGCTACGGTACGATTCGTGGTGAATACGGAATTTCCTCCGTAGGCTGCCTGTGGGGTAAAAGTGGTACCAAAGGCGTAAGCGGGTGCTCCATTACCTACCTCTGCGTAATTTGCTTTCACTTTCAGGAAAGAAATGGGCGAGTCTGCCCCCAGTTCTAATACTTCAGAAAGGATGAAGCTGGTAGAAACAGAAGGATAACCGAAGGAGTATTCAGAATTTTCCAAACCAACAACTGGATTGACCAAGGTGCTGTTCCAGTCGTTACGGTAGGTCGCATCGACGTAAATGAAATCGCGGAAGGATACCGTTGCGGTTGCGAAAAGAGAGTTAATTCCTGCACGTGTTTTCTGTGATTCTACCAATACGCCCGAGCGAGCGTTCGCCAGGGTGTAGATGCTTTCCGTCGTGCCAAAGAGCTTGAGCTGTGGATTATTGGCCACCAGGAAATTAGCATCCTGACGCATGAGATTACCCCCTACACTTACGTCGTATTGGATCGCTGCGCCACTGCGGCGATCACTATTATAAGTAAGTAGTAATTCTGTATTCGTCTCGCTGAAGCCGATCTCATCCTCCCGGTAGCTACCCTGTAGGACAGCCTTGGTAGAGGGTGCACGGCGGTATTGACGACCTTCGTTCAGTACATCTGCTCCGTAACGGAAACGGGCAGATAAGCGATCTGTAATATCGTAGTTTAAGCGGATATTACCAATCAGACGATTACTCTGGAAAGAGTTGGTGTTTTCGTTAGCGATTAGCCAGGGGTTGTTTACCCAGAGATTTTCTACATAACGCTGTTGAGCACCTTCCTGTCCAGGTTCCCAATAGTCTCGCAGATCATTGATTTCCACCTGACGCGGATACCATAACCAACCGTATTGGATGGACGAAGATTCATCATATCCAGAATTAGGTACGTTGTCAGAACTGGAATTCACAAACATCGCATTCATGCGGATTGATAACTTATCATCAAACATGCGCTTACCTACACTGGTCTGGAAGGTATTACGGCGCAGGTCGGTATTAGGAATTATGCCGGTCTTGTCTACCCGGGTGTAAGAGAAGCGAAGATCACTGGTCTCTGTACTATTATTAATCGCTACATTATTCATAGCGGTCACTCCCGTTTGATAGAAGTTGCGCACGTTATCCGGTGCGGGGGTAAAAGGCACTGCTTCACCATTCGAGTTAAACTGCTTAATCAACTGACCATTCATGAGTGGTCCCCAGTTCTCTCCATAGGCTTCGTAATACTCTCTACCACCGATGTAGTTGGAGCCATTTTTGTAGCTGTATTTACCACCACCACCAAAGCCGTAAGTGTCTTGGAAATCTGGCATCTTTAGAATGCCAGCAAACATAGTAGTGTTATTCAGTTCAACACCCCAGCCTTTCGCATTTTCACCGGTTTTGGTTTCTATTAAAATAACACCGTCCGCCGCTCGTGAACCGTAGAGGGCAGAAGCCGCCGGTCCTTTTAATACGTTTACGGAAGCAATGTCATCCGGATTTACAATTTGTGCTGCGTTACCGAAGTCAATGGTAGAAGAGCCATTCAGCCCGTCGTCGAAGCTGTAAAGATCATTGGTAATGGGCATACCATTGACCACGAAGAGAGGTTGATTGTTACCCAGCAAAGAGGCAGCACCCCTGATATTGATATTTGCCGAAGCAGTCGGGCCGGCTGCCGATCCTGAGATGTATACACCAGAAACTTTACCCGCCAGTGCGTTGGTGACGTTGGTGGGCTTTACGGTGGCAATCTGCTCGGCACCCAGGTTCTGTACCGAATACCCGAGTGCTTTCTCTTCCCGCTCTACCCCAAGTGCAGTAACCACCATTTCGTCGATCGCGACGGATTCACTCAGTGTGATTTCATAATAATCTGCTTGAGTTAATTTGACTACTTTGGTTCCAAATCCAATGTAGCTCACTTCTATACGTTTAGTCGTTTGGTCAACTTCCAACGTAAAGCTTCCGTCCAAATCTGTGACGGCACCTGTACTGGAGCCGACGGCTAAAACATTGGCACCAATCAAGCCGACTTGACTCTCATCGGTTACCACTCCGCTAATCGTCCGGCTCTGAGCCACCAGGCTCGCCGACCAAAAGCATAAGCTTAATAACAAAATAATGCGCTGTACATTTAAGTGCATAGTATATTATGTTAATGAAGCGATTTAAACTTTTTCAGTTCGCTGAGTCTTAAAGTCTTATAGAACCTGGACGGCAGCTAATTTTCGATCCGTAACTTTGACTACGCATCTCAAATTGAGCTTTGCCAGAACCTACAAGCTTTTTAAGACCGCTTGAACCAAAAAGTTTAAACCGCTTCAATGAATAAATATTTAGTTTGCTGCAAAACTACAAAATAGTTTCTATACAAACTAAATTCAGCTAACAAGCGCTTACTGAGATAGGTTTAAATAAATCCGTTAGGATAAAGGAATAGCAGGATGATTGGTCAACAAAAAAACCTCGAAATATCATTTTGCATATTTCGAGGGTTGTAAATTTAAATACTATTTGCTATAGGAAGCTTTTATTTAGGGGGAAGATCAAATTCACGGTTCGTAACCACAGGAGCGGCGTCCAGGTCTTCGGCGTCCATCAAATTTACGAGCAGATCGATATTGCGGTTTAGCTCTCCGATGACTTCCGGCGACAATTGATCCAGCCGTTTGGTCAGTTTCTGTTGTAAAGTAGTAGGTGCATTGTGTAGTAGCTCGCTGCCCTGAGCTGTAAGGATAATCAGCGTGACGCGCTTATCTTCCAGGTGTGGAGCTTTGGCGACCAGCCCTTTTGTTTCCAGGCGTTTGATGATTCCACTAACGGTGCTGGCATTCAGATTGATAAAGGCTTTAATCTTACTAGCGGGTGCCCGGTAGCCCCTTTGTTGGGATAGATACTGCAGACATAGCAGTTGTGGTATGCTTACGCCAAACTCCTTTTCAATTTTTTTGCTCTCCAGGTTAACAGACCGGATGATTCGGCGAATCTTGATTAGTATATCCAAGTAAGTCATTGGTTAGGCTTGTGTAATAATCTATAAATCCTTGACCGTCTATAAGTTCATAAGGAAATCAAAGAAGTTGTTTAAGAATTCCTGGTGAGATGATTGGTAATGGCTTTCAATGTGTTGCCAAGGGCTCAGTGAGGAGTTTTTAAACAACTTCAAACACAACAAATTACAAAATATACTTTATTACAAAATAGTTTTATACCGAAGTTGTCTAAAATTGGTTCAAAATACTACTCCCAGCGGGCGGTGCAAAATAATCAGGCTCCAGCACCGTCTCGCTAATCTTAGTGGCCGTGAAATGGATGGTATTGCGTGGCTCCGTAGGTAAGCCTTCTGCGCTGCGATACCAGGTCATGGATTGCGGTAATTGGAGGCCATTGAATTCTGCCCAGTTGTCATAGCGGATATAGCTAAATTCATCACTCGCTTCCTGAGAAAAATAGGTAGCGGTATAGGCCAGCCATTCCATTTGGTAGGTTTCCGGGTTATAATAAACGATATAATTGTCTTCAGGACTGGATCCTACCTCTTCGTTAAAGGTCATTTTGACACCGGGCAGGGTAGTCGTACTATCCACTTGCAAGGGGTCGGCTTCGCTATAATTCACCCCCTCGTCGGCCAGTACAAAAGGCATAGCGTAGAAATAAAACATGAGATTGTGATAAAAGACCGGATCGCGTTGAAAGCTAGTGTCGGCATCGACCCAGTACTGTTCCCCGTCAAAACCCATTTTGAAGTCAGGACCGTCGATGCGGTCGGTTCGATTCACTAAGTCAATACGGTGTTTTTCGTTACCCGCTGAATTGATCCGCTCGAATTCCAGGCTGCTCATCTGATTCCACTGCTCGAGGCCACCGTGCTGTTCCAGTACTTTTTGAAAAGCTTCCGGGTAGCGATCATAATCAATGGCTTTCGCTTCTTCTGAAAGATTGGTTTGACAAGCAAAGCTGATAAGGGCAAGAAGTAACACTGTAAATAGTCTCATGTATTGGTGGTTGATCTTCATTTTTTTCATAACGGAGATAAATGTCGAGTGTTCCCTCCGACCAAAATGTCTTTCCGGAGCTATTTCAAGGCTTCTCTGTAAAGAAAAATAGCCTTTTTGTCTGAAAATAAGCGCTTTAAGACTCCCTTAAGAAACGGATCGCTCTGTTTTTTCGTTGTTATTATATATCGACATTATTTCTAAGTCCCAAACGCGAATCCTATGATCACATTAATCCTATTGGCCGCCCTGACGAAAATACTGTATGAAATGCGGCGTCAGTCTTAACAAGCTCCTCAACCACTATTTACTTATACATTAAAACCAACGAAATATGACCATCAACGAAAAGTTTGAACAAGCCGTAGGTAAAGCCAAATCTCTACCCAAACAAAGTAATGAGACCCTACTTAAGATCTATGCCCTGTTTAAGCAAGCCAAAAATGGGGACGTCAGTGGGAAAAGGCCGGGTGCTTTCAGCCTCAAGGCACGTGCCAAGTACGACGCCTGGGCCGAACGAAAAGGAATGGCTACCGAAGAAGCCAAAAAGCAATACATTGCCCTCATTGACCAGTTGGAGAATGCTTAAGTAAGCGCGGGAAAAGGCCGCTAATTGAGGTTTTTTCATTTACTTTGTTTAGCAAAAGTGCAACTAGACAAATAGACCATGAAAAAACACAACTTTAGCTCCGGACCTGCTATCCTGCCGGAATCTGTTTTTGCGGAAGCGGCACAAGCCGTCAAAGAATTGCCCGGAGAAGGACTTTCTATTCTGGAAATATCCCACCGTAGTAAGGCTTTTACCGAAATTCTGGAAGAAGCCTGCCGCCTGCCTAAAGAACTACTGGGTTTAGATGACCAATACGAAGTACTCTACCTAACTGGTGGAGCCAGTTCGCAATTCTATATGGTGCCGATGAATATACTGGGAGCAGAGGAGTGCGCCGGTTATATCGACACTGGTGCCTGGTCCGTCAAGGCGATCAAGGAAGCGAAATTATTTGGCTCAGTTGAAATCGTTGCTTCTTCAAAAGTAGATGGATTCACCTGTATTCCTAAAGATTACAAGGTGCCAGAAGACTTAAAATATCTCCACATTACCAGTAATAATACGATCTACGGTACACAATTTCACGAATGGCCAGGTACGGAGTCACCCCTGGTAGGGGATATGTCGTCCGATATTTTTAGCCGGCCGACTGATCTAAGTCGTTTTGGGCTGATCTACGCCGGGGCACAAAAGAATCTAGGGCCAGCGGGTACGACCCTGGTTATTGTACGCAAAGATATGCTGGGCAAGGTAGAGCGGCCGATTCCGACCATGCTCGATTACCGTACGCACGTCAAAAAGAACTCCACCTTTAATACCCCACCCGTTTTCCCCATTTACGTGGCGATGCTTAATCTGCGCTGGATCAAAGCCCAGGGGGGGCTAGAGGAGATGGCCCGGCGTAATCAGCGCAAGGCCGCACTGGTGTACGAGGCCATCGATACTTTTGATATTTATTCCGGTGTGGCGGCTATAGCAGATCGGTCTTTGATGAACGCCACTTTCTTTCTTAATGACCATTCGCTGGATCAGGAATTCCTCAGTAGATGTACAGCGGCTAATATTTCCACTATTAAAGGGCATCGATCGGTTGGAGGATTCCGGGCTTCTATGTATAATGCTATGCCCTACGAAAGCGTTGAAGTATTAGTAGATGTGATGGATAAATTTGGAAGAGAATATGCCGGCAAAGCATAACATGATTACAACAGTCTCCTTAGAAAGTGGTGTTTTCCCCGTTAAGGTGTTTTTTGAAAGGCGTCAGTCGGCCCGGGCTGCGGTTGGGACCAAGCAGTTAATCCTGCGTTGTCCCCTTTATTTAAGCAAGCCGCAGAAGGCACAGACCTGGTCCTGGTTTATGGACTGGTTGCGTAAAGTCGAAGCAGAGCAGCCCGATGCTTTTAATCATTTGAAGTTAAAAGAATACCGCTCGGGAAGTAGCCTGCGGGTTGGGAAAAGAACTTATACGATTATAATTGAGGAAGCCAATCGAAAAACCGTCGGTGGCCGGCTGGAGAAAGATCGCTTGCAGGTTTTTTTACCGAAAGGTACCGATCCCCGGCAGGCTTCTAAAGCCATTAAAACGGTGTTAAGTCGATTAGTGGCCCGGGATTTTCTACCTGAGATTAAGCAACGAGTGTACGAACTCAATGAGCAGCACTTTGGCAAGAAGATTGCGGATGTCCGACTTAAGTATAATACCTCGAATTGGGGGAGTTGCTCCTCAAATCAGATCATCAATCTGTCAACGCGCTTGTTATTTGCCCCGCAGCGGGTGATCGATTATGTGATCGTTCACGAACTGGCGCATCTAATTGAAGCGAATCATTCAAAGAAGTACTGGAAATTGGTGGAGGAGCGGATGCCCGAATATAGAGAATACGAGCAGTGGTTAAAGAAGAACGGGCGGATGTATGACTTCTAATCCGCCCGTTCTAAAAGTAGGTTTATTCAGCTACTACTTCAAAAGCAATATTAGGCTGAACTTCTGAATGCAGTTTAATGGTCGCCTGATAAGTACCCAGGTCTTTCACTTCTTCTGCAATATCAATTTTTCTGCGTTCTACATCGAGGTTCAACTGCTCTTTCAGGGCAGCGGCGATCTGAACATTCGTAACACTACCGAAGATTTTACCAGACTGACCGGCTTTAGCACCAATTTTTAGTACGATACCGTCCATCTTCTTGGCCATTTCTTCATATTCTGCTTTGCGAGCAGCTTCTTTTTCTTCTTCTTTTCTTTTGATCTCATCGAGCGCGGCCATATTGGTCTTGTTGGCAATTTTTGCCAGACCCTGAGGGATCAGGAAATTGCGGCCATAACCTGGTTTTACGTCAACCACGTCGTGCTTGTAGCCCAACTTTTCCACATCGTTAATAAGAATAACTTGCATGACATTAATATTTGTATCCGCCTGAAGCGGGAAAATTCAATAACTATTTTTTTAATAAATCTGTCACATAAGGCATCATTGCCAGGTGACGCGCACGCTTCACCGCGATGGCTACTTTGCGCTGATATTTCAGAGAGTTACCCGTGATACGGCGGGGTAAAATTTTTCCCTGGTTATTAACGAACTGCAGCAAGAAATCAGGATCTCTATAATCGATATGACGGATTCCGTACTTACGGAAGCGGCAGTATTTTTTGCGTTTGGAGCCAATATTCGGATTGCTCAGAAATTTAATATCATCTCTATTATTAGCCATGATTCAATTTTTTCTTTGTTAATGAAATAATGTTTACTCTTCTTCTTCTGCTTTAGCGGCTGGCTTCTTGGCGGCTGGCTTTTCCGCACCCTGTCCGGCTAAAGTTTTTCTCGGTTTGCGGCGCTTAGAAGATTCGCGAGAAGAACCTTTGCTCTCTTCCTGAGCTTCTTCTTCCTCTTCTTCTTGGCGTTTCTTTCCGATCAAACCGTTGCGCTTGTCTTCGTTGTATTTCACTCCGTATTTGTCCAGCTTGACAGTCAGGAAGCGCATGATACGCTCATCACGACGCAGAGACAATTCCATCTTAGAGATGACTTCTCCGGTTTCAACGCTGAATTCGATTGCGTAATACACACCAGAGGTGCGCTTGTTAATTGGATAAGCTAGTTGGCGTAAACCCATTTCATCGACATGTACAATCTTGCAATCCTCAGATTCCAACAATTCTACATACGTCTGAGCTGTCGCTTTGGTTTCTTCCCCCGACAGCACCGGGTCTACGATAAAAGTTACTTCGTAATTTCTCATTGGTTCAGACATAAATTAGTTAAAAACGGCTGCAAAGATACGGCCTTTTGGCTGAATGTCAAAGCCTTTTGTTCGATTGGTGCTTTTTATTTTGCCTTTCGGCGAAAAAAGCTCCACAAAGGAGAGGTGAGTATGGCCATAGTCAGAGTGGGCTAACTACTGGCGAACCGCAGCAACCGGCATTTTAGGGTCATAATTACCGCGGATGACCGGCGACTGCATAAAGCCGGTGTATTCGGTCACTCCGCTATGGATAAACTGATAGAGCTCCTTGATGGTGACGATCTGGTCGGCATCTTTATCCGCTTCCCCCTTTAAGCCCCGAATGAGGTAATGGCTAAAGACGCCGTGACGCAGCCCCTTTGATTCCAGAGAGGTTTCGTTTGATTTGGAGGACATGATGAGTGCCGTACCCGGTTGGGCCTGGGACAAATTTTTGTAAAAGGTAATCAACTCGGGGCGGGCCTGTGGTGTACGTACGGCTAATAAGCCGCCGGAGTGACAGGCATCGGCGATACAGACCTTGTACTTCGCCCGGCTACTCGCGAGGATGCTGCTGATCTCCTGATGAAAGATTTTATTATTTAAACCGTCAAAATCAATTGGTAGGAAGGCTCCGGGGATTCCGTGCCCGGAGAAATAAAGCATCACCAGGTCGTTTTCTCCCGCTTTGCTGAAGGTCTCCTTCATGGCTTGCAGCATACGCTGGCGGGTAGCAGATTCGTCGATCAGGAGTTGTATTTGTTCATCGGGCAGCGCCCCTCCTTCCGGACTTTTCAGAAAGGCATAAAAGCGGTAAGCATCGTCATCGGTGAAGCGTAGGATTTGCATATGTTGGTAGCTGGCGATACCGATGACCACCGCCCAAATTTTGGTTTCTGTTTCGGCTTGGGAACTGGGGGGTTGGGGGTCGTCTTCTACTTCCAGGCTGGCCACGTATTTCCCATCCTGCCAGTAGCCCCGAATCGTCCGGCCGTCGGGAAAATACAGTGCTCCTTTTCCATGCAGTGCGCCCGCTTTCATTTGACCTTCATAGCGCTCCCCATTGGCGAAAAAATAAATCCCCGTTCCATTGGGTTTGCCGTTTTTGAAAGGGCCTTGATAGCGCCGTCCGTCTTTTTGTTGATAAACGCCATATCCGTTTTGGCAATCTCCGGAAAGGCAGCGCTCCTGATTCTTCTGATTGGCCAGGTCTGCCTGAGCTTGCAGTTGGCCATCGCGCCAGATACCTGCTTTTTTATCACCATCCGGCATGGTCATGGTGCCGCTGCCATTGGGGAGATTGTTTTGCCAACTGCCCCGATAACTGGTCTTCCCGGGGTAATAGCACAAACCAATACCGCTTTTCTTTCCGGATTTAAAATCTCCAATGTAAATAGAACCATCCGGATGTAAGAAAATACCATGCCCATTGGCACAATTACCACTAATACAGCCTAATTGTAATTGTTTTACGGCACCATCCTCTTCGATGACCATTTGGGGGTCTTCCTGTACCAGGGTGCCCCTGCGCCAGAGCCCTCTTTGCTTGCGGCCATCGCTCCGTGTTTTTATGCCGGCACCATCTGGGCTGCCGGCTTTCCAATAGCCGTAGTAGTAGCTGCCATCCGCATAATAAAAAGTACCCAGTCCATGGGGGCTGCTGAGCTTGAAATGCCCGATGTAGCGTTCACCGTTAGCGTGCAGTAAAATGCCACTTCCGTCTTTGCAATTGCCATTCAGACATTGGCTGTTGCCTGCCAAAGGCCAGCTGATCCATACAAGGAGTAATAAAAGGACTCTCATGATACCAATTTTGAGGGATGATCAATAGGTCGCGCTAACGGGCATACGTCGATCGAAATGCCCAAACAATTGTGGCGTTTGAACACTTCCTGTATAAGAACGCACATTCCGGTAAACATATTGGTAGATTTCATCAACAGATACAATGCCACTGGCATCGTTATCGGCCGCTCCCTTTAAGCCTTTAATCAGATAATAGCTGAATACACCCGATCGCAGCCCCTTATCCTCAATAGAATATTCAATACCTTTCGAAGACATGAGCAGGGCCAGACCGCCATTCGTTTGCTCAAAAGCGTCGTAATATCTACGAAGAGCCTCCTGAGCACTGGTGTTTCGGAAGGCTAGCCCCCCCGAGTGACAAGCATCACCAATGACCAATTTGTGCTTGGCCCGGCTGCGCTCAATTTCCTTACGGATTTCCTGGTGTAGCAGCAGATTATTACTACCGTCGTAATCAATCGGTAAAAAGGCGTCCTTAATCCCGTGGCCCGAAAAGTAGAAAATAACGACGTCGTTCTCATCGGCTTGCTGGAAAGTCTGCCGCATAGCCTGTAAAATACCCACGCGAGTAGCGGCTTCGTCTACTAACAATCGCAATTGCTGATCCTTCAGGGCACCACCCTGCGGACTTTTTAGATGGGCGTACAGTTGGTAGGCATCATCGTCTGTGTACCTCAGTGCACGCATGTGTGTATACTGGGCGGCTCCGACGATAACGGCCCAGATTCTGACTTCCCGGGTAGAATAATCGTCGGTGGGCTGACGGGCTTCCATATCTTCAAGGATTCTCGTCGGCCGGCCCAACTCCCAAACGGCTCTGACCAGTTGGCCACTCTTGTAATACATAGTCCCGCTGCCGTGGGGCTGGTGTGATTGCCAGCCTCCCTCGTACTTATCCCCATTGGTATAAACCACTTTACCTTCTCCTTTCGGAGTGCCTTTGGCAAACTCTCCCACGTAATGCGTTCCGTTGCGATAAGTGAAAGAACCGCGACCCGCCATACAAAACTCTAGGTTGCAATTGCGTAAATAAGCGGTATCGGCATTGGCCAGATCACGAATGGTCGTTGGATAGTCTTCGGAGAGGAATTGATCCGCCTCCCACCATCCGTCTTTTACCTGCCCGCTGCGTTCGTTTAATTTTCCCCGGCCGTGTTTTTGGCTGTATTGCCATTGGCCCTGATAGATACTGCCATCGGCGTAATGCATTGTTCCGCTCCCGTGGAACATACCAGAAGCGAATTCTCCCTTATATTCATCCCCTCCGGGGGTGTTTAGTACACCGGTTCCATGCGGCACCCCCGCAAACCACTCCCCTTCGTAGTGGCCACCTCCCACGTAATGCATAGTACCTATGCCTTGCATTTCATTTTCATGAAAATCACCAAAATAATGATCGCCGTTGGAAAATTTCATCCGGCCTTTACCATGTCGGTATCGGCGATAAAAATTACCGTAGTATTCATCTCCGTTGGGGAAAGCCATGGCGCCCAGGCCGTGGGGCATGCCCGCTGCAAAATCACCTTCGTAGCGATTGCCGTTGGAGAAGACAGCAAGGCTATGCCCGCTGTCACAGTCCCCACGCAAACAATTTACAGACTGGGCACTAATCGTAAGGGTAAGACTAAATAATAACAGACCTACACAGCTAATCTTTTTCATAAAATACTTTTTTGTTAGCGTATAGGAGGCGTGTATAAATTCGGGTAATTGAGGGGTACGCTATTTCCTGACGCTTAGAATCCTTCAAACTGGTGTAATCCAAAGTGCTTTATGCAATAATTTGGTGTAGCTGTTAATCGATAGGTAATGGTTTTATTCATTTTAAAAAACCGCAAAGTGGCTGTAAAAATTGTCTTGTTAAGATTCATTTAGGATATGCGGGGGAAAACCTTAAGAACGGTGTTAAATTTAGGGTGATTAGCATTTTATCCGCTCGGGAGTGAGCAAATAATAAGGAATATCGTTTATCTTTAGGTATGAAAAGGTTGCTTTGGAGAATCCTGAACCGGGAAGAGCACCCTTAGATTAATTAATAAAATAAAAAAAGATGAAAGCAAAGCTGGTACTAGCCGCCTTATTTCTTATGAGTACACTTACTTTTTTGGAAGCACAAGAAAGTAATCAGAACTTTGGGGAGACATTTACGCCCAAAAAGGTCATGAAGTATGATCGATTTGTTAAAAAGCTGTCCAAAACGGGATCCGTAGAGGGTGTTGTGAAGGGCCGGGTAGAAGCCGTATGCCAAATGAAGGGCTGCTGGATGAATATTGTCTCTGATAAAACCGGAGAGACTACTACGGTGAAATTTAAAGATTACGGCTTCTTTGTCCCGATGGATATCACCGGGCAGACCGTCATTATGAAAGGCCAGGGGTATAAAGAAGAGACCAGCGTAGATGAACTGCGACACCTGGCAGAAGATGCGGGGAAAAGTAAGGAAGAGATAGAGGCCATAACCGAGCCAAAGGAAGAATTTAAGTTTTTGGCCACGGGCGTAATCCTGGTGGAAGAATCGAAATAAGACCTCCGTCCTGCTTAGAATAGAATGGCGCTTATGATGAGCCGCATAAGCGCCATTTCGTTGCTACAAGTAACCGGATATCTTTGTTTTATTACCGATTGCTGATCGTTGCGGGCGCAACAAAAAGCCGTAAGGATTGTTAAACCACTACATCATAGATTTCCCATACTAATGGATTATCAGGCGGCAAAAGACTTTATTGTTGATAAACTTCGAGAGGATTTGTCGGAAGATCTCTCTTACCACGGCCTGCATCACACCCTGGACGTGCTGCAGACGGTGGGAGAGTTGTGTTATTTGGAGAATATTGACGAATACGAATCTAATCTGGTAAAGACAGCCGCTCTTTTTCACGATGCGGGCTTTATCGTGAGTAGCCAGGAACACGAGAAATACAGCTGCCAGATAGCCTCTTACTACCTACCTGATTTTGGCTACAGTCCCAAAGAAATTGATCGGATTAACGAAATGATTATGGCGACGAAAATCCCCCAATCACCCAAAGATAAATTAGGTCAGCTCTTGTGCGATGCTGATCTGGATTATCTGGGCCGGGATGATTTTTACCGAATTGGCCATAGCCTCTATGAAGAACTCAAGGCGAGAGAAATTGTGCAAGAGACCAGTACCTGGATGGATCTCCAAATCAATTTTTTAGAGCAGCACTCTTTCTTTACGGAGACCAATAAACGTCGACGCGCCCCCAGAAAGGCTGATTTTTTGGAGGAGCTACGCCGCGAAAAGGCTGATACAGAAAAAAAATAATAAGACAGGCAGCGTTTTATCCGACCCAATCGTATTGATAGTGGTTTGATGATATAGGCGTTAAATGAATGGGGCAGCCTCTACTTCACTTTTTACTCACTAGTTTATCTTATACTAAAAGAAGAGGCTGCCATTTTTTCCTCTCTTTCCTCCTCTCTTCAATATTTTGCTACTCAATACTATGTGCTGCCTTGCAGCCCTAGGGCCTATTCCCAAAAGACATAAAAAAGAGGGCTAAAAATCAACGCAAATACCTAGAAATGGTAGGCAGGAAAATTGTTGAAATTTAGCGCCTCTGTCAAAAGGAAATTTAGTTCTCTTCAAACTTTAATAAAGGGTATACAATAGAACAGTCGTTCAGTATTATGATTAAATTCCTAGTAAATCCCACGTAGTAGTGCTATTTGGATCATTTGCTTGCTGCGGAAATGCTGTCTTATTCTCCTCAATTAATCTGATCTCTCCCGGGGTAATACCAAATTGTATTCCTAGCCACATGTAAATTGCTATGATGATTGCACTCATTATTTTCTCGTTTAAGGTTAACTGCTCTAAGAAGCCATTACAAAGATAGAGCAGCCTCATCTCCCCCACTTATACCAAAAAGAGAAAATAAAACAGTTCAAAAAAAGGGATCAAATCAAAAAATAAATATTTATCTTACTTATAATCATTTTTTTATGCTGTGCCTAAAAACGCGATTATGAGTAATTTCAGAGAGCTTCAAGAAATGGTAGGCTTTATTAAGCCACATAAAATTAAACACCTAAAAGAAGCGGTTTTTTCAAGAGAGGGTAAGCTCTTAGAACTTTACGAAGGAATTGCTTCCAATCGATTTGAGTCAGAGATTAGCGCCAAAAAGTACTTTTACCCGCGGGAAAAAAACCAATCAGGCTATTTTAACCGTCTAAAGAGAAACTTACAGAATAAGCTGGCAGATATAATCTTTTTTATTGACTATACCGAGTCTCCTTATGATGCCGTACACATGGGGTATATTTATTGTACAAAGCGAGTCGCTGTCATTAATATTTGGGTTCATTTTAGTCGACCTCTAAGTGGTATTTTATCCCTTGCAGAAAAAACGATGCGGGTAGCTAAGCACCATGGATTTGCAGAGATCATTTTTTTTGTATCCAGGTACTGCTATTATTATTATCAACGCCAAAATAGGTTCGATAAGGCTGCCTACTATGAAAATGAATTTGAACGGAATTCCATCATTCTCCGGGAAGAAGCCCGAATCGACATTATCTATAATCAATATTTAAGAATGACGGGCGAAAAGACAGCCAAAACCTTAACTTCTGAGGAAGAGAAAATTTTACAAAGCGGAATCAGGCAAATTAATGACATCAGAGCTAAACATTCTTCCTATCGTCTCAATACCATGGCTGTAGTCACGCTGACGAAATTATATGAAGAGCTAAAGAACGTAGATGGTTCCCTCCAACTTTTAGAAAAAGTAATTGAAGATGCCAAACGGCATCCTTCCAAATACCCTTCATTATACCTAAATGTTTTTTATGGCCAGGCTGTAGAGAATTACACCAAAACTAAAAAACACGCCAGAGCCGAAGATTTATACCACACAAGAAAAGATTATTTGAAAGAAGGTGGTCCTAATTGGTTCCCATTTAATGCCTTATATGTCATATTAATGATGCATTCTAAACAATATAAGGCTGCTTTTGAAATGAGTCAAAAGTTGATTAACCACCCTAAGTTTATCAGAGGGCTTTCCCCCGCTTTCCAGCAGCGCATCCATCTCATTAATGCTTCGGTTCATATATTAGTTAAATCCGGTAAAGTAGAAGGTGTCCTTCCGGAGGAACACCCTTTTAGTGTGAAAAAATTTATTAAAAGTGTCCCCAGCTTTAAAATCGATACCGGTGGCTTCGGATTTGTTGTAAATATCAACACTTTTATCCACTGGTTGGCCGATAAAAATTATGATACGCTAATCGATAAACGGGAATCTTTAATTACCTATACCAGCAAACACTTGAGAGATGAAGGCGATTACCGGGCTCGATATTTTTTGAAAATGTTGATTGCGGTTGTTACCAAGGACTTCTCCCGGGTAAGAGTCGAGGCCTATGTGAAAGAGCGCCGACTACTAAGTAAGCTTCAGAAAAAACCCTTAGCGACTGCAAAGCAGGATCTTTGGCTCGAGATCATCCCCTTCGAAGATCTCTGGGAGATCGTGCTTGAACTTTTAGATTAAATACGTCAAATCAAATACATGCTTTTCATATACCGAAATCAATAAACGAGATTCGCCTCCTTGATTCAATATCAAATATAAGACCTTGTATGATTGCTGATAATATCTAAATTCGAAAAAAAAAACAGTTTAAGTGAGCTAGTTTTAATAGTTTATTTGGAAGTTAAAGTTTTGATAATCAAAGTTTTGAATTGTTTTTTAATTCAGAAGATGCAAAAAAAAAGCCTGGTAAATCCTTAGGATCTACCAGGCTTTTCAATCGTCGAATGCCGGATTACACTTAATTCGTCAATCCAACAACTCAATTATTCAGAATTTCAAAGAGTAGCTGTGAGGGAAGGATTCGAACCTTCACGAGGCGGTTATCCCGGATCCTCACCCCCGAGACCAGAGGGCATGGCTG
>Ga0102940_1000148_pt1 | contig 48819 bp, 39 predicted proteins | sample SalPonR2_C_D1_MG_FD_78215 | JGI IMG/M metagenome (GOLD analysis project Ga0102940, IMG submission 78215) | Salt pond soil microbial communities from South San Francisco under conditions of wetland restoration - Salt Pond MetaG R2_C_D1_MG | ecosystem: Environmental > Aquatic > Marine > Intertidal... | reverse complement strand
CAGCCGCTCCATCAGGTAGCCGTGCGAGGTGATCGGCTCGGGGTAGCGGTCCGGATTGTCGTCGCTGACGCATTGCGGCAGCGTTTCGATGACGAAGTCCGGGTTCGGGTGCAGGAAGAACGGAATCGAGTAGCGGGCCCTGGCGGCCAGCTCGCCGGGCGGGTTGACGACGCGATGGGTGGTTGATTGGTAGACGTGGTTGGTCAGCCGCTGCAGCATGTCGCCGACGTTGACGATGATGGTGCCCGGCAGCGTGGTCACCGGCACCCATTCGCCCTTCTTGCTTAGAATTTCCAGGCCTTGTTCGCGCGAGCCGATCAACAGCGTGATCAGGTTGATGTCCTCGTGCCGCGCAGCGCGAACGGCGCCCGGCACGGCATCGCGGATCGGCGGATAGTGGATCGGCCGCAGGATGGAGTTGCCGAGGTTGACCTTGTCGGCGAACCAGTCGGACGGCAGACCGAGGTCGATCGCGATGGCCGCCAGCATGCGCTGGCCGAGATTGTCGAGCGCGCCGTACAGCGCGAGCGCCGCTCGGCGGAACCCGTCGATTTCGTCGGGCCAGAGGTTGGGCAGAAGGATCTCCGGATGGGGGTTCTCGCCATCGAGTTCCCGTCCGACGTGCCAGAACTCCTTCAGGTCGGGCACATCGTGGTCCTTCGCCTGCTCGACGCCGAAGCCGGTGTAGCCGCGCGCGCCGCCCTGGCCGGGCATGTGGTACGCCTGCTTGACGGCCGGATCCAGCGCGAAGAAGGCCTTGAATCGGTCGTAGGCGCGTTCGATCAACGCGTCGTCCAGGCCATGATGGGTGATCCCGGCGAATCCGTATTCGCGGTAGGCGGATCCGAGCGCGTCGGTAAAGGCGTCGCGCTGGCCAGTGAAGTCTTCCAGGTCGAGGACCGGGATTCCGAAATCCTGATGGGTCATGCGGCAGTTTCTCGTTGAACGGTTTCGGCCAGCGACTCGGCCAGTTGCCGGGCCCGATCGGCCTCGGCGGCCTCGACCATCACCCGGACCACGGGCTCGGTCCCCGAGGGCCGGAGCACGACCCGTCCGGCCCCGGCCAGCGAACGCTCGGTCGCCTCGATCGCGTCGGCCACTCCGGCCCGCAGGTGAACGGTTCGACGGTCGCCGGTTGCGACCGGCACGTTGATCATGACCTGCGGATAGCGGTGCAGCGGCTCGGTCAGTTCGGCCAGCGTCCGGTTGGACACGATCATGGCCTCGAGCACCTGGAGCGCGCTGACGATCCCGCAGCCGGTGGTGGCGCGATCCAGGCAGAGGATATGGCCGGACGCCTCGCCGCCCAGCACCCAGCCGCGCTCGACCAGCATTTCGTGAACATACCGATCGCCGACCCGGGTCCGGACGAAGTCGATGCCGGCTTCGGCAAACGCTTCTTCCAGCCCGAAATTGGTCATCACGGTGCCGACCACGCCGCCGTTCAGCGCACCCTGCGCCCTGCGCTGCATGGCCAGTGCATAGATCACCGCGTCGCCGTCGACGATGCACCCCTTCGCATCGGCCAGGATGACCCGGTCGCCGTCACCGTCGAAGGCGATGCCGGCATCGGCGCCGTGCTCGATCACGGCCTGCGTCATGCCATCGGGATGGGTGGACCCGCATTCGCGGTTGATGTTCAGACCGTCGGGCGCGCAGTTCAACGCGATCACCTCGGCCCCCAGTTCACGAAAGACGTGCGGTGCGATGCGGAAGGTTGCGCCGTGGGCGCAATCGACGACCAGCTTCAGAGTGTCGAGCCGGATCCCGTGACCGACCGTGCCCTTGCAGAACTCGACGTAGCGGCCCGTCGCATCGTCGATCCGGATCGCCTTGCCCAGTCGCTCCGGAGCCACGTGCGTCATCGGCTGATCGAGCGCGTCCTCGATCGCGGCCTGGACCGCATCGTCCAGTTTCTGACCGGCGCGGCAGAAGTACTTGATGCCGTTGTCGAAGTACGGATTGTGCGAAGCCGAGATCACGATGCCGGCGGCCGCGCCCATCGAGCGGGTCATGTGGGCTACCGCCGGAGTCGGCATCGGGCCGAGCAGCAGGACCTCGGCGCCGGCGGCGGCCAGACCGGCTTCCAGCGCCGATTCGAACAGGTAGCCGGAGATCCGGGTGTCCTTGCCGATCACGACCCGGACGCGCCCCTCGTCTCGATCGCCGAGCACCTGGCCGGTAGCCCAGCCGAGCTTGAGCGCGAATTCCGCAGTGATCGGCGATTCGCCGACGCGCCCGCGGATTCCATCGGTGCCGAAGTACCTGAACGCCATGCCGTTATTCTACTTCACCGCCGGGTGCCGAACGACCGCGAGCGCGCCGCCGTTCGGGGCAGGCGTTGACAGCAGCGCCCTTGACTCGACAGACTTGGCGCCTGCCCCGAGCCCCTGGAGACCCGATCATGCGCAGCGCCGACGAATGGCTGGATGAATACGGCGAAAGCCACCGCGACCCGACCAACAAACTGATCCACTGGATCTGCGTGCCGTTGATCGTCTGGAGCGTCACCGCGCTGATCTGGTCCATCCCCTCTCCGATCGACGGGCTGAACTGGGCGGTCGTCATGGCGGTGCTGGCCGAGGCCTGGTACATCGCCCTGTCGCCCGCGCTGGCGCTCGGCCTGGCGCTGTTCCTGGTCCTCTGCCTCGGCTTGTGCTGGGTGATCGAGACCCAGCTCGCGATGCCGCTGTGGCAGATCGCGCTGATCGTGTTCGTGCTGGCCTGGATCGGCCAGTTCATCGGACACCACATCGAGGGCAAGAAGCCGAGCTTCTTCAAGGACGTGCAATTCCTGCTGGTGGGCCCGGCATGGTTGATGGGGTTCGTGTACCGGAAGGTCGGTTGGAGTTATTGAGCCCGGTTCGGTCGAGCGCCCGGTGAGCGGGCGCTGGCGGGTGCTGCGGTTACCGGCCAGGGGTGGTTCGCCGAACCTGGATTCGTGCCTGATTCTTGCTGATTGCGGCTCGGGGCTGCAAGCGTTCTGCCACGCAGGCGTTCTTGCCTGAACCGTCCTGATTGCTTCCCGCGGCGACAAGCGTTCCGCCGCGCGGGCTGCGCCCGCTTTCTGACGACCTCCTTTTGTCAGACGCCACCGAAGAAAGCGAAATGGCTGTTCCAGAAGCAGGGAGCGGCCGGAAGTGGCTCTCGGATTACGGAGGCGGCCCGGGCGTGCGACCTGCCCGGGCTGGATGCGGCGGCAGGGTACCGTGGTCGAAGGAACCCTTGGGCGAAGCCAGGGTTCTGCAACAACGCCGTGGTTCAGTAAGAACCGACACCCAACACCGAGAAAAGGTTTTCGCCGAACCGTGCCGACGACAACGATCCGGCTTCACTGAGGCTTCCCCATCTCTGTACCCGGCAAGCCCTTCGATCTCCACGGCACCAAGCGATTTTCTGCGCCGCTCAGCTGACCCGAGGGCAAACCCCCTGCCTTCGCACGGTTGCAAGACAGCGCTTCTGCCTGACTTTTGTCGCGTCTGACGAAAGCAGGTCGCCACAAAGCGGGGCGAAACGCCTGGAACCCGAACGAGCACACTCGTCGGCTCCGAACACGACCCGCCCGAAGCATCATCCCGCGCGAACCACGAAACCGAGCTGCCGCCCGTCGCGGCTCGGAAACCCCCTACGCGGCCCGGATCCGGACCCGCGCCAATCCCCGCTCCAGGTCGGCCACCAGGTCGTCCACCGTCTCCAACCCGACCGACAAACGGATGAGCCCATCGGCGATGCCGTGCTGCGCGCGCTCCACGGGCGTCATGGTCGAGTGCGTCATGCTCGCGGGATGCTGGATCAGCGACTCCGCATCGCCCAGCGAAACGGCGCGCTTGACCAGGACCAGCGCATCCATGAACCGGGCGCCGGCCTCGAGGCCGCCGTTGAGTTCGAAGGCGATCATGCCGCCGAAGTCGGCCATCTGGCGGACCGCCAGGGCATGCTGCGGAAAGGTGGCGAGACCGGGATAATGCACGCGCGCCACGCCGGGCTGTCGGTCCAGCCAGGCGGCGATCGAGGCGGCCGAGCGGCAGTGACGCTCCATGCGCAGTTCGAGCGTCTTCAGGCCCCGCAGCACCAGGTGTGCGGTCAGCGGAGCCATGACGGCGCCGGTGAGGTCCTTCAGGCCCTCCATCCGAACCCGGTGAATGCCGTCCTCGGGCCCGACCACCAGCCCTGCGACGAGGTCACCGTGGCCGCCGAGGTACTTGGTCGCCGAATGAACCACGTAGTCGGCACCGCGTTCGAGCGGGCGGGTCAGCACGGGGCTGGCGTACGTGTTGTCGACCACCACCGCGGCGCCATGTGCGTGCGCCACGGCGGCCACCGCGGCGATGTCGACCAGCCGCATCGTCGGATTGGCCGGGGTTTCGAAGTAGACCATGCGGGTGGCCGGGCCGATCGCCTCGGCGACTCGCCCGGGGTCGGAGAAATCGACATGCCGGATGCGGACGCCGAACCGGGCCAGGCCGCGGTGCAGGAAGGCGAAAGTGCAGCCGTAGAGCGCCTCGTCGGCCAGGACCTCGTCGCCGGGCGACAGCAGCGTCCACAGCAGCGAGGTGATCGCGCCCATGCCCGAAGCCGTGGCCAGCGCGGCCTCGCCACCTTCCAGCGACGCCACGCGGCGCTCGAGCAGGTCGACGGTCGGATTGGATATCCGCGAATAGACGTGGCCGGGCTGATCGCCGGCGAAGCGGGCCGCACCGTCGGCGACCCGGTCGAACACGAAGGTCGAGGTCATGTGCACCGGCGGGGTCAGCGCACCGTAGGGATCGTCCGGCCGGTGGTCCGCGCTGGCGTGGATGGCGCGAGTCGCGAAGCCGGGGCGCGGAGAGCGGTCGTCGGCGTGCATCAAGGGCTCCTGTCGGTTAGCGATGCGATGAGATTACGACCATTTACGCAGCAGGTGCTTGCCTGATCTGCCTCAATCAGGTTTAAAATTGGCATTACCTGCCAATCGATGTTCAATATGGATAAAAAAGACCTTCAGATCCTGCATGAGCTGCAACAGGACGGCCGGCTCAGCAATCAGGACCTGGCCGCGCGCGTCAACCTGTCGCCGTCCCCCTGCCTGCGCCGGGTCCGGCAGCTCGAAGAGCGCGGCATCATCCGCGGCTACACCGCGATCGTCGATCCCGAGGCCTGTGGCTACCCGCTGACCGTGTTCGTACGGATCACGCTGGCGCGCCACGACACCGACACCGTCGCCGAGTTCGAGCGGCGGGTGCGGGCCATCGACGAGATCATGGACTGCTTCCTGATGACCGGCCAGCGCGACTACCTGATGCGGGTGGTCAGCGACAGCCTGGCCGGCTATGAGCGGTTCGTTCGGGACGTGATCCACGCGATCCCGGGGATCGCGTCGATCGATACCAGCTTCGCCTACGGAGTGGTCAAGCGAGCGCGCGCCCTGCCCCGTCGATAAGGGTCAGCCGTTCTCGAGATGGTCGCCGTAGGCCTCGGCGTCCATCAGCTCGTCGAGCTCGCCGATGTCGTCGGGCTTGACGCTGAACAGCCAGCCGTCACTGTAGGGATCGTTGTTGACGGTTTCCGGCGAATCCTCGAGCTGGTCGTTGATCGCGACGACCTCGCCGGAGATCGGTGCGTAGATATCGGAGGCGGCCTTGACCGATTCGACCACCGCGCAGGCCTCGCCGCGGGTGACCGTCGCGCCTTCTTCCGGGAGTTCGACGAACACCAGGTCGCCGAGCTGTTCCTGGGCGTGGTCGCTGATGCCGACGCGGACCAGCCCGTCGTCCAGGACCTCGGCCCATTCATGACTGTCTGCGTATTTGAGTTCCGACGGGATCTCGCTCATGTCGCTGGCCTCGATTCGAAAGTGGGGGACGCCGGTGGAGTCGGATCCACCGGTCCGGATGACGGGATTCTAGCCGGACGGCCCGGGCGCTGTCATCGCCACAGCGCCGCAGATCGACGCCGCTCAGTCGGCGAGCACGCCGTCTAGTGGGCCACTAGCACCTGGCCGCCACGTACGAACGGCAGTGTGACGACCCGGGCGGGCAGCCGCTTGCCGCGGAGTTCGACCTCGACCTCGGTCGCCGTGCCGGCCGGAATCCGCGCCATCGCGATCGGTCGCTCCACGGTCGGCCCGAAGCCGCCGCTGGTCACCACGCCCTCGCCGTCGGCGGTGTGCACCGGGGCGCCGGCCCGCGGAATGCCGCCGGCGCCGAGCACCAGGCCGACCAGCCGGCGCGGCACGCCGGTCGCCTTCTGCGCCTCGAGCGCGGCGCGGCCGATGAAGTCGCGATCGGCCGGCTCCAACGCCACCGTCCAGGCGAGATTGGATTCCAGCGGCGTGGTCGATGCGTCCATGTCCTGGCCGTACAGGTTCAATCCGGCCTCGAGCCGCAGCGAGTCGCGCGCACCCAGTCCGCAGGGCACGACGCCTGCGTCGAGAAGCGTCGAGAACGCGTCCGCGGCCAGGGCGTTCGGCAGAACGATCTCGCAGCCGTCCTCGCCGGTATAGCCGGTTCGGGCGATGAACACGTCGCCCTGCACCATCGAGCGAAACGGCTTCAGCGTGTCGAGCGCCGGCGCATTCATGCGCTCGGCGACGACGGCTCGCGCGGATGGACCCTGAACGGCGAGCATCGCCAGGTCATCGCGCTCGGTCAGGGTGAGGTCGTCGTCGGCCAGCCGCTCGCGCATCCAGGCCAGGTCGGCCTCGCGGGTGGCTGCATTGACGATGAGACGGTAGAAGCCGTCCTCGATCCGATAGGTGATCAGGTCGTCGAGAATGCCGCCGTCGTCGTTCAGCATGCAGCCGTAGATAGCCTGGCCGTCCTCGCGGATCTTGTCGACGTCGTTTGCGAGCAGACGGCGCAACGCCTCGCGTGCACCGAGGCCCTGGACGTCGACCACGGTCATGTGGGAGACGTCGAACATGCCGACGTTTTCGCGCACCGCGCGGTGCTCCTCGACCAGCGAGCCGTAGCGGATCGGCAGCGTCCAGCCGGCGAATTCGACCATCCGGCCGCCGGCGGCCACGTGTGCGTCGTACAGGGGCGTCTTTCGAGTCATCGGGGTCTCGTTCGAGTCGGCAATCAGTCGGCGTAATCTAGTGTAGCCCGTCAGCGACGCGCACCGGCAGCATCGCCGAGCCGGCGAATCAGCAGCACGGCCGGAATCGCGCCGAGTACCACCAGCACCAGCGCCGGCAGGGCTGCCCGCTCCCACTGCCCCTCGGCAGTCAGCTCGAAGATCCGGATCGCCAGCGTGTCCCAGCCGAACGGTCGCAGCATCAGCGTGGCCGGCATCTCCTTGGCGATCTCCACCAGCGCCAGCAGGAAGGCGGTCACGAGGCCGGGGCGAAGCAGCGGCAGCATCACGTGCCGCAGACGGTCCCAGCGACTCGCGCCGAGGCTGCGTGCGGTCTCGAACAGTTCCGGGCGGATGCGCGCCGCGACGCCTTCCAGCGGACCCCAGGCCACCCGGACGAAGCGCACCAGGTAGGCCAGCAGCAGCGCCAGCAGGCCGCCGGCCAGCGCGGTGTCGAGCACTCGATCGAGGCTGGTCAGGGCAAGCATGATCGCGACCGCCAGCACCGTGCCCGGAATGGCGTACCCGCTGGCGGCCAGCTCGCTCAGCAGCGCCACGCGGCGCGGCGCCCGGTAGCCGGCCAGCAGCAGCAGCATGCCGCCGACGACCACGCCGGCAGCGCCGAGGGCCCCGAGCAGCATGGTGTTCGCGACCAACTCCAGCGCGTCGGTACTCCATAGCTGACCCAGCGACGGCAGTGACCAGACGAGCAGCTGGGTCAGTGGAATCACGACGGCGATCAGCAGCACCGAGCCCTGGAACGCGGTCGCCATCCAGCCCCGCGCGCCGCGCAGGACGATCCGGTTCGGCACCGTCCGCCGCTCGGCCTGCCGGACCCGTGCCGAGCGGGTCGCCCGCTCGGCCAGCACCAGGGCCAGCAGGAACAGCATCAGCAGCGAGGCCAGCTGGGTGGCCGCGCGCAGGTCGAACAGGCCCAGCCAGGTTCGGTAGACGGCCGTGGTGAAAGTATCGAAGCCGTAGATCGCGACCGCGCCGAAATCGGCGAGCGTCTCCATCAGCGCCAGGGCCAGACCGGCCACGATGGCCGGACGAGCCGCCGGAAGACTGACCCGCAGGAACACGCTCAGCGGCCCGGCGCCCAGGCTGCGGCCGGCTTCGAAGGCAACCAGGCCGCCGGCGCTGAACGACGCGCGCGCCAGCAGGTAGACGTAGGGATAGAACGCGAGGATCATGATCGGCAGCACGCCGGCCGGCTTCGATAACGCCGCGATCCATGCCGGCGTTTCCCCGAGCAGGTCGCGAAGCTGGGTCTGCAGCGGACCGGCGAAGTCCAGCAGGCCGAGATAGATGAACGCCAGCACGTAGGTCGGAAAGGCCAGCGGCAGGATCAGCAATGGATCCAGCCAGCGGCGACCCGGGTAGTCGCAGCAGGCCGACAGCCAGGCCAGCCCGACCCCTAGCGCCAGCGCGCCGGCGCCGACGACGACCATCAACAGCAGGCTGTGTCCGATCAGGCGGGGCAAAAGATAGGTGCTCAGATGCCCCCAGATATCGGCATCGACCTGTAGCCAGCTCAGGGCCAGCATCAGCAGCGGCAGGCCAACCAGGACCAGCAACGGGGCCAGCAGCCAGACACGGGCCGGCAGCCGCCGGCCGGGCGCGGCGGGCGACGGCACCGGCGGAAGTCCCGCCGGTGCCGTGGTGGTTCGAGCGTCGCTCAATGCCGCGCGTCCGCCAGGTGAGGAGTGGCTGTCGACCGACTCAGCGCCAGCCGGCCCGGTCCATCAGCCGGACGGCCTCGGCCTGTCGCTGGCCGGACACGCGCAGGTTGATCGTATCGGCATCGAATTCGCCCCAGGCCGCCACGGTCGGATCCAGCGGCACGCCATCGACGACCGGATACTCCATGTTGCTCGCCGCGATGAATTGCTGGGCGTCGCGGCCCGTCATCCATTCGATCAGCTGCTGTCCGGCAGCGGCTTCCGGCGCGTGCGTCGTGACGCCCGCCCCGGAGATGTTGACGTGCACGCCGCTGGTGTCCTGGTTGGCCCAGAACAGCTTCACCGGGTAGTCCGGATCGTCCTTCTGCAGCCGGCCGAGGTAGTAGGTGTTGACCAGGCCGACGTCGCACTGGCCGGCGGCAACGGCCTCGATCAGGCGGGTGTCGGACGAGAACGGGTCGGTGGCGAGGTTCTCGATCCAGCCCGATACGATCTCCTCTGTGCGCTCCTCGCCGAGCCGCTCGATCATCATCGCCGTCAGCGACTGGTTGTAGACCTTACGCGAGGTCCGCAGGCACAGACGGCCCGCCCACTCCGGCCCGGCCAGGGCCTGGTAGGTGGACAACTCGGCCGGATCGACCCGGTCCGGGTGATAGACCAGCGTGCGGGCGCGGATCGACAGGCCGTACCACTGGCCGTCCGGATCGCTCAGTTCAGCCGGTACGCGCTCCTCCAGCAGCTCCGAATCGATCGGCTGGAGCAGGCCGCGCTCGGCCGCCTGCCAGAGGTTACCGGCATCGACGGTGATCAGTACGCTGGCCGGCGTTCGATCGCCCTCGGCGGCCAGGCGCTCGATGAGCGCGGCTTCGGAATCGCTGATGTAGTCGATCGCGATTCCGGTCTCTTCGGTGAAATCGTCGAACAGCGGCTCGACCAGATGCGGCTGCCGCGAGGTGTAGACCACGAGCCGCTCCGGCGAGGCCGGCGCCGTCGAGCCGGTGTCCGCCGGCGCGGCCTCGGTCCCGGCCGGAGTCGCCGGTTCGGCTTCGGTGGAGGGGGCTGCGGATTCGTCGTTGGAGCAGGCAGCCAGCAGCACGATCGCCAGCAGCATCGGAAGCCATCGGGTAACGAGATTCATCTGGAACAACTCCGCTTCGGGTAAACCCCGAGTATAACGAGAATGATTCACATTTGCGTGGGTGCTCGCTGCCTTTTCGGCCATGATCGACCCGACCATTCGGCAATGCCTCCTCGAACGAGCGACGCGGGGCGCGGATGGGCACCCGCGTTGGAACGCAGTGGCCACCGAACCGATCGCTTTATGACGCATCGGTCCGGCATCACGATTGACCCGCATCAAATGCCTGCGCGGGTCTGCGCTCCCGCGCGTTCACCGCCGGCATTCGAGCACCATCGCCGCCCGCGCGCGGCCACGCCAATGGGTTCCAGCGATCGGCTCGACATCCATCGGCGAACCCCGCCCGCCGGACGGGCGGCGACCGCGATGCGCCGCGCTCAAGGCTCCCGGATGGTCAGTAGCCGGATCTCCGTCATGTCCTCGATCGCGAACCGGATGCCTTCGCGGCCCAGCCCGGAATCCTTCACGCCGCCATAGGGCATGTGATCGACGCGGAAGCTGGGCACGTCGTTGATGATCACGCCGCCGACCTCGAGACGGTCCCAGGCGCGCCGGATCTTGCTGATGTCGCGGACGAACAGGCCGGCCTGCAGCCCGTACCGTGACCGGTTGATGCGCGCCAGCGCCGCGTCGAAGTCGTCGAAGCGCTCCAGGATCATTGCCGGGCCGAACACCTCCTCGGTGAACAGCCTGCAGTCGTCCGGAACGCCGTCGAGGACCGCCGGACGGACCACGGTCCCGTCGCGCTCACCGCCGACCAGGCGGCGTGCGCCGGCCGATTCGGCCTCCTCGATCCAGTCCACCACGCGCTTGGCATCGTCCTCGCTGATCATCGGCCCGACGAAGGTCTCGGGATCGCGAGGATCTCCCTCTTTCAGGGCCGCGACCTGTTCGACGAGACGCTCGACGAGTTCCTCGTAGATCGCATCGTGCACCAGCACGCGCTGGACCGAGATGCAGCTCTGGCCGGACTGGTAGTAGCCGCCGAAGACCAGCCGGTCGACTGCATCGTCGAGGTCGGCGTCGGCGTCGACGAGGCAGGCCGCGTTGCCGCCCAGCTCCATGACCACCGGCTTCTTGCCGGCCTTGCTCTTGAGCATCCAGCCGACCTTGTCGGAGCCGGTGAAGCTCATCAGCTTCAGTCGATCGTCCTCGGTGAACCGCGCCGCGTCCTCGCGCGGCACCGGCAGGATCGAGAAGGCGCCTTCCGGCAGGTCGAACTCGGCCAGGATCTCGCCGAGCACCAGTGCGCCAACCGGCGTCTTCTCCGCCGGCTTCAGCACGAACGGGCAGCCGGCCGCGATGGCAGGCGCGATCTTGTGCGCCACGAGGTTGTACGGGAAATTGAACGGCGTAATGAACGACACCGGGCCGATCGGCACCCGCTTCCAGAGGCCGAGGACGCCCTCGGAACGCTCGGCGATGTCCATCGGCAGCACTTCGCCCCCGATCCGGGTCGCTTCCTCGGCGGCGATCCGGAACGTGTCGATCAGGCGCTGGACTTCGCCGCGCGCGTCCTTGATGACCTTGCCGCCCTCGACGACCAGGATTTCGGCCAGCTCGTCGAACCGCTCATCGAAGCGGTCGGCGCAGCCGTTCAGGATGTCTCGCCGCCGGTGCGACGGCAGCCGGGCCATCGCCGGAGCCGCCTCGACGGCGGCTGCGACCGCGCGGTCGACCACCGAATCGTCGGCCAGGGCCACGCAAGTGGCGACCTCGCCGGTGTGCTTGTCGATCACCTCCAGGTCGCGGTTCGCGTCCACGGCCCGGTTGGCCAGGTAGTACGGATACGAAGACTGGATCGTCATGGCGGGACCTCGGATTGGCATGTCGCCTCAGGGTAACCGATCGACCGCGACGGCCTCCCCGCTGTCGCAGCGTCGAGCCCCCGTCCATCGACCGGCGGTCGGCTAATGAACCACGTCACTAATCCTGTACCGTTCGGCACGACGGAAAGCGCTTCGCTGCAAGGCGGGGCTCGCCGGGAATGCGGATTGCCTTTCCAGGAGCCCTGACGCCGCCGATGAGCGCTTGTCGTCACAATCCGACTCGCCCTTCGGGCGCGCGTCCGAGTCGACAGTGCGGCGTTCCGATCCTTGTAAAGGACGTGCCATTCACTGCCGATCGCGCCCTGCACTGTCCACTCAGTCACACTCTGAATGTCACAGGATGAGTGACGGGTTACATTAGAATGACGACCCCTTCCCGCAACCCGGAGTGAGCCGATGGGCCACCGCCTTTCCAAGATCTACACCCGCACCGGCGACGACGGCACGACCGGCCTCGGCGACGGCTCACGGACGCAGAAGGACAGTCTCCGGGTCGAGGCCTACGGCACGGTCGACGAGCTCAACAGTGCGATCGGCGTGGTCATCGCCGCGCTGCCGGATGCCACCGACGACGATTCGCTGGCCTCGATGCTGCTCGACATCCAGCACGACCTGTTCGACCTCGGCGGCGAGCTGTGCATGCCCGATACCACGCTGATCGGCGATCGCCATACTGAGCGACTGGAGCAGGAACTCGACCGGATCAACGCCGAGCTGCCGCCGCTGAAGGATTTCATCCTGCCCGGCGGCAATCTCGCCGCCGCGCAGGCCCACCTGGCCCGGACCATCTGCCGCCGGTCGGAGCGGCGGGTCATCGCGCTGGCGCGCCACGAAGCGGTCAACGACACGCTGCTGCGCTACCTGAACCGGCTCTCGGACCTGCTGTTCGTGCTGGCCCGGACGCTGGCCCGCGCGACCGGGACCGGCGAGATCCTCTGGGACCACGACCGCGACCGCTGAATCACCGAGCCATGACCCGCACCGCCCACGACCCCGCGCCCCTGCTCGTCTTTACCCACCCGGCCTGCGCCGGCCATGAGCCGATTCCCGGCCACGCCGAGCAGCCGGCCCGCCTGCAGGCCGCTCTGGACGGCCTGGCGCAGCTCGATGCCGTCGAGATGCGCGACGCCGAACCGGTGGCCGGCGAACGGGTCGAGCGCGTCCACAGCGCGCCGTATCGGGCCGAACTCGAGGCGCTGGAGCGCCGGGTCTACACCGAGAACCTGTCCTTCGCGCTGGATCCCGACACGCACGTCGGGCCCGGCAGCTTCGACGCGATTCGCCGAGCAGCCGGCGGCGCCTGCCAGGCGTCGGCCGCAGCCCTGGCCGAGCGACGCAGCACCTTCGCCGCCGTCCGCCCTCCCGGCCATCACGCCGAGGCCGGGCGGGCGATGGGTTTCTGCTTCTACAACAGCATCGCTCTTGCCGCCGACGCGGCGCTGGCTACTCCCGGCATCGATCGAGTCGCCATCGTCGACTTCGATGTCCACCACGGCAACGGCACGGAGGCGATCTTCGCCGGACGCGACGAGGTGCTGTTCCTGTCCAGCCACCAGCTTCCGCTCTACCCCGGCACCGGCGATCCTGCCGAGCCCGTCGCCTCCAACATCCACAACGTCGCGCTGCCCCCGGGTTCCGGCAGCAACCAGTTCCGCGATGCCTGGCAGGCCGACCTGTTGCCCGTTATCGATCGCTTCGCGCCGCGGCTGATCCTGGTCTCGGCCGGCTTCGACGCTCACTGGCGCGACCCGTTGGCCCAGCTCGACCTGAAGGACGAGGACTATTTCTGGATCGGCCACCAGCTGCTCGGACTGGCGCGCTCCCATTGCGGCGGTGCATTGGCCGCTTCACTCGAAGGGGGATACGACCTGAAGGCGCTGACGGATTCGGTGCTGGCGTTTGCCGAGGGGATCACGTTCGAGCATTGAGAGTTGGTTCGGCGTTCTGCCTACGTCGTACCGAGTTCGTTGCGACTCGGCGTGTCCGGCTTGAGCCAGACCTCAACACAGGAATCGAATAGCGTTTTGCCCGCCTGCTTCACAGGCTGATCGCGAGGTAATTCGTGGCGACAAAAAGTACCCAGAAGTGCAGTTTCTGTCGCCCGGGCAAGTGAAGCGCACCCGAGGTTTGTCGCTTTGCCCTTCAACATCAAGAGCGTTTCGCCGCCCGCGAAGCGAGCGGCAAAACGGTTTTTGAACCAATGAAGAAAGCAAGGAAATGGAGCGGGCGAACGGAATCGAACCGTCATCTTTGGCTTGGGAAGCCAAGGTAATAACCATTATACGACGCCCGCGCAGACATCCATTATCGCCAGCGATTCGGCCGCTTTCAAGCCGTCAGCGAACCACGAACACCGAGACGTCGGCATGCCGCACCAGCCACGCGGCATGCGAGCCGATCAGGTGCAGTGCGTCGGCCACGCCGGGTGGATGCGAGCCCATGACCACCAGGTCGGCGCCGGTGGTCTCGACGGCCTCGAGCAGACGGTGTTCCAGCTCGGCGGCGGGATCGTTGCTGGTGATGGTCAACGCGTCGGTCGAAATACCGGCTTGGCTGCCCTGCTCTCGCGCGAACATGTCGAGTTCGGCGGCGAACTTCTCGGGCGTCTTCGCCACGGCATTCGGCACCTTGCCGGACACGGCCACGTAGGTCACCGACGCCTCATAGCGTTCGGCCAGGTCGGCGGCGGCCTTCAGCGTGCGTTCCATACGGTCGACGTGGTCCAGGACCACGGGCACCATGATGCGTTCGAACATAGAGAATTCCTCCCCGGCTCAGGCTTCGATGGCCTGGTTGAGCTGGTGTTCGTGCCGCAGTCCGAGCGCGAGGCTGATGCACATCGCCAGCAGCACGAAGGTGAACGGAAGCCCGGTACTCACCGCGCCGGCCTGCAGCGCGTCGAGCGCGGCCGTGCCGCCGAGTGAAAGCAGGACCGCGGCGATGACGCCCTGCATCGTTGCCCAGAACACGCGCTGGGTCACCGGGGCGTCGGTCTTGCCGCCGGACGTGATCGAGTCGATGACCAGCGAGCCGGAATCCGAAGAGGTCACGAAGAACACCAGCACGAGGCAGATGCCGAGCATCGAGGTGATCGAAGACAGGGGCAGATTGTCGAGCATCTGGAACAGCACCAGCGCGTCGTCGCCGATGCCGTCGGCCAGTTCGCCGACGCCCTGCTCGATCTGGTCCAGGCCGCTGCCACCGAATGCGGCCATCCAGACCGTGGTGACCAGCGTCGGCACGATCAGCACCGCGGTCAGGAACTGCCGTACGGTGCGACCGCGCGATACGCGCGCGATGAACATGCCGACGAACGGCGACCAGGAGATCCACCAGGCCCAGTAGAAGATCGTCCACTCGTGATAGAACATGTCGTCGGTGCGCCCGACCGGATTGCTCAATGGCAGGATGTAATCGAAATATCCGCCGAGAGTCTGGCCGTAATTGGCAAGGAATGCCGACAGCGAACCGGCCACGATCACGAACAGCAGGAGCAGCAGCGCCAACGACATGTTGATGTTCGACAAGAGCTTGACGCCGCCGTCGATGCCGCGCACTACCGAGATCAGCGCGACGGCCGTGACGCAGCCGATGATCGTCAGCTGGGTCGTCAAGCCGCCGCTGATGTCGAACAGGAACCCGATCCCCGCAGCCGCCTGCTGGGCGCCGAAGCCCAAGGACGTCGCCAGGCCGAAGACCGTCGCCAGTACCGCGAGGATGTCGATGACATTGCCGATCGGGCCCCAGACGCGGTCGCCGAGCAGCGGGTAGAAGGTCGACCGGATGGTCAGCGGCAGGCCCTTGTTGTAGGCGAAGAACGCCAGCGCAAGTGCGACCACCGCGTAGATCGACCAGGGATGCAGTCCCCAGTGATACATCGTCGCCCCCAGCGCTGCCGGCCGGGCCTGTTCGGTAAAGCCCTCGATATCCAACGGCGTGCCGTACCACTCTGTGTAATAGGCGGCCGGCTCGGCCACGCCCCAGAACATCAGCCCGATGCCGATGCCGGCCGCGAACAGCATCGCGAACCACGAGACCAGCGAGAAGTCCGGTACAGCGTCGTCTCCACCGATCCGTATGCGGCCGACCGGCAGCAGGATCAGGGCGATACAGAACAGCACGAACACATTGCCGGCCGAAAGCAGCACCCAATCGAAGACCACCTGAATCCAGGATTTGGTCGCCTCCAATGCAGACTTCGCGACCTCCGGGAACAGCAGAGAAACAACGACGAACAACACGATCAGGCCGGCGCTGACGAAGAACACGGGATTGTGCATATCGAGCCCGAAGCGCTCGATGTTGTCCTGGCCGACCTCGTAGTCGGTCTCGTAGACCTCTTCGAGTTCGGCAATCAGCTCTTCGTAATCGCTGCTTGATTCATCCACGTAGTTCTCCGGGGGTTGGGCGGGGCGCGACGCTACTGGCCGGATCGTCGATCCGCCGGCGTCGAACGAGCACCCGGTGCGTCCGGGTGCCGGGCATCAGACCAGTCCGCGCGGGCGGAACCAGCGGTCGTGCAGGTTCAGGGCGTACCGATCGGTCATACCGGCCACGAAATCGATGGCCTGCAGCTGCACGGGATCATCCGCGCGACGGTAGCTGTCCGGGATCTGGTCGGGGTTCGCGCACAGGTGCTCGACCAACTGATGGATCACGGTCCGGGCGCGCTCGGCCTGGGCCCGTGATTCGGGTCGTAGGTAGACCCGTTCGAACATGAAGTCACGGAAAGTCCGCATCGCCTGCAGCACGTCCTGGCGCATCATCACGCGACCGCGGCCGATCGATTCCTCGATCACCGCGTCGATCATCCGGCCGATCCAGGAATCGTCGATGAAATCGCCGAGTACTGCGGTGACGTCGCCGGGCAGATCCTTCTGCGTGACCAGGCCGGCGCGCACGGCGTCGAGCAGATCGTGATTCAGGTAGGCGATCCGGTCCGCGAAACGACAGATCCAGCCTTCCGGCGTATGCGGCGGCGGGCTCACGCGCCAGGTGTGGGCGCGGATTCCGTCGAGGACTTCCCAGGTCAGGTTCTTCGGCTCCAGCAGCCGGAAGATCCGCACGCCCTGCTCGGAGTGCAGCCACTCCTTGTCGCCGGCGTACTCCGACAGCGCCGCCTCGCCGGTATGACCGAACGGGGTATGGCCGCAGTCGTGGCCGAGGCAGATGGCCTCCGTGAGGTCCTCGTTGAGGTCCAGCGCGCGGGCGATCGCGCGGGCGATCTGGGTCACCTGCAGCGTGTGGCTCATCCGGGTGACGAAGTGGTCGCCCTCGGGATTGATGAACACCTGGGTCTTGTGCTTCAGCCGACGGAAGGCCTTGGAGTGGGCGATCCGGTCGCGGTCGACTTCGAACGCGGTGCGCAGCGGATCGGGCACCTCGTCGCGCTCTCGACCGCGCGAATCGATCGAGCGGGTTGCCAGCGGCGACAGCAGGGCCTCGCGCTCCTCGCGCATCGGGCGCGTGACCCGGTGAACCGCGGGACGCGTCTGTTCTGCGGTGGAAGACATGCCGCCATTCTACCGCGGCCGTGTCGAAGCCGGGCCGACCGGTTCAGCTTCGGATGATCCGCCGCCGGATCTCGCCCGACAGGGTATCGATCAGCAACACCACCAGGATGGTCAGGATCAGCACCGCCGCAGCCTTGTCGAAGTGCCGGTAGCGAAGCGTGTTCAGCAGCACCCCGCCGACGCCGCCGGCGCCGACCACGCCGAGCACCGCCGAGGCGCGGATGTTGAGCTCGAAACGAAACAGCCAGTGGGCGACGATCTCGGGCAGCACCGCCGGCAGTACGGCCCAGCGCAGCGCCAGCAGGCGCGATCCGCCGGCCGCCTCGACGGCCTCGACGGCGCCGAAGTCCAGCGAATCGACGACCTCGGCCCCGAGCTTGGTCAGCATTCCGACCGACGAGATGCCGATCGCCAGCGCGCCGGCGAAGGGGCCCAGGCCGACGATGGGCACGAAATAGATCGCCAGCAGGATCTCGGGAAAGGCCCGTGCAGTGGCCGAGATCAGCTTGACGCCGCGCGCCAGCCGCGGAAACAGCACGCGGGAACCGAACAGCGCCAGGGGCAGCGACAGGATCGCCGCGATGATCGTGCCGATCCAGGCGATCTGGATCGACTCGACGATCGCCGGCAAGACGCGGTCCCAGCCGTAGGCCATGTCGGCCGGCCAGAAGAACGACAGCACTCGCGCGACGCCGGCCGGGACTTCGATCAGCCGATCCGGGGTGAACCCGATCGCGGCCAGCGAACCGAAGAACAGCACGCCGATGATGAAGGTCACCATCGTGCCGAAGCCGATCGGCGGGCCCGGTCGCTTGAGCGGATCGAGCGTGACGGGGGACTTCGGCGTGGTCATGTCAGGCGCTTCCGGATCGATTCGCTGATTTCCTCGATGATCAGCACCGCCACCAGCACCGCAAGGATGATCATCGTCACGCGCTCGTACTCGAAGTTGGCGCGCTGGGTCTCGAGGATCATGCCGATACCGCCTGCGCCGACCAGGCCAAGTACCACCGAGGCGCGGATATTCAGCTCGAACGCGTACAGCGCGTAGCTGACGTACTGCTGCATCGCCTGCGACAGCGCGCCGTACTGGATCATCTGGAGCCAGCTGCCGCCGACGGCCCGGATCGTTTCGGGCAGCCCCATGTCGATCGACTCCAGCGACTCCGAATAGAGCTTCGAGATCACCGCCACGGTAAATACAGTCAGCGCCAGCGCGCCGGCCACCGGGCCGAAGCCGACCGCGGTCGCGAACAACATGGCCCAGAACAGGTCGGGCAGCGTGCGCAGGATGTTCATGAAATTGCGGTCGACGAACCAGGTCGGCCGGTTCGGCGTGAGGTTGCGCGCCGCCAGCACCGCGACCGGAATGGCCAGGATGCCGCCGACCACGGTGCCGATGATGGCGATGTAGACCGTCTCCAGCATCGGCGCGGCCAGCCGCGGCAGGAAACCGAAGTCCGGCGGCCAGGATTCCTCGATCAGCCGGGTTCCGCCGGCGATGTTGCAGGCCAGCTCACTGGCCGAGAAGCCGATCCCGTAGGCTGACCAGACGGTCATCGCGGCCAGGACACCGAGCACGCCGATCCACAGCGGCCAGTTCCGCGTCGGCCGCGCGGGAATCATTCTCCGCCCCCCGTACCGCCCTCCGCGGCATCGTCCTCGACCACGTCGTCGGTGGTCAGGTCCCGGCCGTAGATATCTCGAAAGTCCTCATCGGTCACGGTGCGGGCCGAACCGTCGTAGACGAGTTCGCCGAACCGCAGCCCGATGATGCGCTCGCCGTACTCGCGCGCCAGGTCGAGGAAGTGCAGGTTGACCAGCGTGGTGATGCCCAGTTCGCGGTTGATCCGGACCAGGTCCCGCATGATCTGGTGGGTGGTGACCGGGTCCAGCGAGGCCACCGGCTCGTCGGCCAGGATGATCGCAGGCTGCTGGGCCAGCGCCCGGGCGATGCCGACGCGTTGCTGCTGCCCGCCGGACAGCTGGCTGGCCTTGACCCAGGCCTTGTCGGTGATCCCGACCCGCTTCAGCGCATCGGCGGCGATCTCGCGATCCTCACGCGGCCAGAGACCGAGCATCGACCGCCAGGCGGACACGTGGGCCAGCCGTCCGATCAGCACGTTGGACATGACCGAAAGGCGTTTGACCAGGCGGAAGTCCTGGAAGATCATCCCGGTGCTCTTTCGGACCCGGCGCAGCTGCCTGCTCGAACCGGTGTCGAGGGTTTCGCCGTCGATCTCGACCCGCCCGCTGGTCAGCGTGTTCAGGCCGTTGATCGCGCGCAGCAGGGTCGACTTGCCGGCGCCCGAGGAGCCGACCACGACGACGAATTCGCCCGGCTGGATCTCGAGGTCGAGGTTCTTCATGCCGATCACGCCGTTGGGATAGACGATGCCGGCATCGTGGAAGCGAATGGCGCCGGAGCGCGAAGTCGTGGGGCGGTCGCTCATGGAGGTCCTCGGTGGGCGCGCTATTGGCGGATGATCTCGTAGGCCGATCGGACCGGGTCGTACATGCCCGGCTCGAACCGCTGGAACCCGTCGATCTCGTAGAGCACCCACAGGATCTTCTCGTCGTCGGGCAGCTGCGCCTGCTCTTCGGTCAGCTTCAGGAAGGCCCGGATGATGGCCTCCTTCAGGTCGTCGGGCAGGCCGGGACGCAGTTGCACCCCATCGTTCGGAATCATCGGTGCGTAGTCGAACACGATTGCCTTTTCGCCGATGTCCGGATATTGATCGCAGATCATGTTGCGGGCGTCTTCATAGGCCACGCCGAACCGCGTATCGCCGGCGTAGACGGCGAGAACGGCGGCATCGTGGCCGCCGACGAACAAGCCATTGACGTCGCGCTCGGGGTCGATGCCCATATCCATCAACTGCACGGCCGGAAAGAGGAAACCCGACGTGCTGTTCGGGTCGACGAAGGCCACGGTTTCGTCGCGCACCTGTTCGAGGTCCCCCTCGCACTGCAGGAAGGTGCGAACGATGTCCTGGCGACCGGCGACCCGCGACTCGCAGATGCGTTCGACGGCGACCGGGGGCGTCCGGCACACCGACGGGTCGTTGGTCATCCACTGGGTCCGGTAGCCGGTCTCGCCGCGCCGCGTGGAGATCAGGATCGGCTCCAGGTCATAACGGCGCTGGCCGAGCATCGCCGCGAACGGCGGCAGCATGCCGATGTCGGCCCGGCCGGCGCCGAGCGCCTCGACCAGCCCGGTGTAGTCCTGCGGCACGAAGGATGTCACCGGCACGCCCAGCTCGGTTTCGAGATAGTCGGCCAGCGGATCGAGGTTGTCGACCAGCGCGTCGGCCTCCAATGCCGGCACCAGGCCCAGCACCAGTTCCTTCGGCCAGCCGCGCTCATCGACCGCCTCGCCGGGGCAGCAGCCGGCCAGTACCAGTGTGATCAGCGAGGCCGCGAAGAGGCGGAGGCGACGGAAGACGGGGGGCTGCGCATTCATCGCGCCCGAGGATATCCGAACTCCCTTCGCCGATTGTTGCAGCTGCATGACGGTCAGTGCGTCGCGTCGACGGCGTGCGCACGAAGCAGGTCCAGCGGAACGTGTTCCAGTGTCCGTCGGTGGGTCGCCTCGAGCATCACGCGAGGCGCGCAGCCGGCTCGCGCCGCTTCCAGCCAGCGGAGTGCGCACAGGCACCAGCGCTGGCCGGGCTGGAGGCCCGGAAAGCCGAATCCCGGCCGCGGCGTCATCAGGTCGTTTCCGCGCGAGGCGCTGAATTCGAGGAATTCCCGGGTCAGCACCGAGCAGACGGTGTGACAGCCGGCGTCGTCCTCGGAGGTGTTGCAGCACCCATCGCGAAAGTAGCCGGTGATCGGATCGGCGCTGCATTCCTCCAGCTCGCCGCCGAGCACGTTGACGGCCGGTGCCCGGCTCATGCCCCGGCATCCGCGTCGAACAGCGTGGGATAGGCCGACCAACGGCCCTCCACCGGAAACGCCTGCTGCCGCGCGGCGGCCTGCAGCGCCTCGAGCATTGCGGTCTCGTCGCCCTGCCCCAGCGCCTCACGGAGGGTGGCCACGGCCTGCTCGGGGCGTTCGCGCAGTTCCGCCCGCGGGATGCGCACGATACGGACCGGCAGGTGGGCTTCGACCTGCTCCCACAGCGCATGCTCCTGGTGCCAGGCCTTGCGGAGCTCATCGATGGCGGCGTAGCCGTTCAGGCGCCAGAACAACTCGAGATCGCGCGGATCGGCCTCGGCCATCAGCACGACGAGCTCGGGGAAATAGCGCGACAGGACCGGGATGGCAGTAGCCTCCCACCAGCCATGATCGATGACCGGTCCGACCGACCGGCTACCCTCGAACCCGCGCAGGAAGCGCCGCCGACCGGTATGCAGCGTCGCCTCGGGCAGCGCCTCCGCCTCGCTCGGCGACATCGGGATGTCCAGCGCATCGCGGCGCCGGCGGGCGCCCTCGGGGTCGAGCGAACGAAACGAGGGGGCAGCCGAAAGCGCCGCGGCGATGAGCTCCCGGCCGGCCCCGGGCCAGCCGGCCAACAGGACCGGGGGCGGCAGGTCGTCGTCGGGCACCGGGAATTCCTCGGCGCGCCACTCGTGATCCAGCCACTGGTCGATCAGACCCGTACCGTGCTGCGGCGCAAGAACCCGGGCGTGGGGCGCAGCCACGAAGGCGGCGTGCTCGAGGTGGCGCAGCGCGTCGTCCGGGCGATCGGCCTGGTCGTAGAGTTGGGCGAGCATCTGGTGCAGGCGGGGGTGATCGGTCTCGCGGATTTCCGGGGATTCGAGCAGCCGCTCCAGCGGCTCGCAGGCCGCGTCGAAACGCTCCAGCGATCGGCATGCCTCGACCCAGACCAGGACGGCGTCCGGATCCGGCGTAGCCGACTGCATCAGCGGTTCCAGCGCTGCACCGACGGCATCGAGATCTCCGTCCAGCATCTTCAGGCGGCCGGTCATCAGCCGCGCTTCGCGGGCAACCGCCGGCTGCGGATTGGCCTGGAGATCGGCCAGTTGCGCGTACGCCTCGTCGGTCTCGCCGAGCGCATGCGCCGTGCGAGCCTTCAGTAACGCGATATCGGCCATGCCGTCGTCGATCTCGGCGATGCGCTCGCGGGCCACCGCTGGATCGCCGGCAAGCAGCTGCATTTCTGCCGATCGAAGGGTCAGGGCCCGATCACGCGGCCACTTTTCGCGGGCCTGTTCGAGCAGGTTCCACGCCTGCTGCTGGTCGCCGATGCGTGCGAGGCACTCCACCGCGTTCAGGACCACGGTCGATCCGCCGTAGTTGCGGCGGATGGCTTCGCGGTAGTGCGCAAGGGCCTCGCGGTGCTGGCCCTTGTGCTTGAGCACGGCCGCCAGGCCGCCGTGCAGTTCACCGGCATCCGGCGCCGACTTCAGCGCGTTGCGCAGCGCCTGTTCGGCGAAATCGACATGCCCCTGGGCGAGATAGACCCGCGCCATCGCGTCCTGTGCCGACGGATGGTTCGGATCGATCTTCACGGCCCTGGCGGCGAGCGGCTGGGCCTCTTCGGTCTGTCCCGACTGGACCAGCGCGCGAGCCAGTGCAGCCAGCGCCGGCACGTGGTCCCCGTGCGCGCGCAGCGCCACTCGGAGCTCCGAGATGGCTCTCGTCAGGTCGCCCCGCTCGATCGACATCACGCCGAGCATGGTGCGCGCCTGGACGTGATTCGGGTCCAGCGCAACGGCCTGGACCAGCGCTTCGCGCGCTTCATCGTTGCGCCACATCTCGGCCAGCAGACGGCCATGGTAGTAATGGGCGGCGGCGCTGCCGTCGCCCAGTTCGGCGGCGCGTGAAAGGTTCTTGAGTGCCGCTTCGAACTTGTTCAGCGCGCGCCGGCACAGGCCGAGCATCATCAGCGCCTGCCAGTTCTCGGGCTCGGCCTCGACGATCCGTTCGAACAACCGCTCGGCGTCGTTGTAGCGGCCGTTGGAGAAGAGCTTCGCGGCCTGGCGACTCAGGTCCGGTTCAGGTGCAGACATAGTTCACTCACGATTCGTTGTTGGATCCAGGATTCCATGCGCCAGCCGCTCAGGAATCCGCAATGTCCACCGTGCTCGAGGATTTCCAGATCGAGCGCGGGCGGCCGCGGCAGCGACTCGAAATCCCGCACCGGGATGATCGGGTCGTCGGCGGCGGTGATCACCAGGCTGGAGACTCGAAGTCCTTCCAGGTAGTCCCCGGCGATGGAATACCCCTCGAGGTATGCATCGAGGTCGGGAAACTCGGTGTAGGCCTCGACCAGCCAGCGAGTCTGATCGTTCAGGTTCCGGTGTCGAAGCCACTGGTCGAGATTGTACCGCTCCGGGTACAGGGCCTGCTTGCGCTTCAGGCTCCGGCGCCATTTCCGGACGAAGTACTGTTCGTAGACCGAGAGCCCCTCCTCCAGCGCGATGAGCACGTGCTTCGGCCGGACCACCGGGCTGACCGCGACCACGCGATCCAGCCCGAAGCCGTACTCCGGCGCGTTGCGGGCAACCCGCAGCGCGAAGTTGCCGCCCAGCGAAAATCCGACCAGGAAAACCGGCCCGCCCGGATTCCGGTCGACCAGCTGCCCCACCGCGTCGAGGACTTCGTCGAGCAGGCAGGAATGGAACAGCCCTTCGTTGAGGTGGTGCGAAGGACCGTGGTCGCGGAAATTCAACCGGAACGTATCGAACCCTGCGGCATCCAGCGCCAGTGCCGTGTCGAGCAGGTAATTCGATTCCGCGCTCCCTTCCCAGCCGTGCAGCAGGATCGCGAGCGCACCGTTGGAGTCGGCCGCGACGTTGCGATGGCCGAGCAGGCGCGTACCGTCGGCGGCGGTCAGGACCACATCGCGGCTGGCCCGGCGATAGTCGCGCGAGCGCCGCCGCAGGTGCATCTTGCGCAGCGGGCTGGAGGTCAGGATCGACTGCACGTGCGGGTTGGCCAGCCAGCCGGCCGGCACGAACGGACCCGGGTCCTGCTCCGGCGATTCAGCGCGCTTCGACACGACAGTACATCTCCGTGACCTGGCGCTGGGCGTCGCGGGCCAGGTCGTTGCGGCTGGCGCCGGCGCTGACCAGCGGTTCGCCGATCAGGACCTGCACGTCGCAGGGCGGCCGGCCGAGTGCCGCGACCACCAGCGCCGAGAACTTCATTCCCGGCCCGAACACCTGCTCGCCGTGCAGGTCACCGGCCCGCCAGTAGCGGATGGCAACCGGCAGAACCGGCGCGCCGGCGCGGATCGCCGGCCCGAACAGCCGGGGGTGGAATCGGCCGACCCCGCGTTCGGTATGAATGCCGCCCTCGGGAAACACGCCGACGATCCGGCCGGCGCGCAACAGCGCGGCCATGCGACGCGCCGCGCGCTTGCGCGACGGCTCCGAACCGCGTTGGATGAAGATCGTCCCGACCGCCCGGGCCAGGAAACCGATCAGCGGCCAGTCGTGAATGTCCTGCTTGGCGACCAGCCACAGCGGCGCGACGGCGTGCAGGACCGGGATGTCGAACCCGCTGATGTGGTTGGCGACGATCAGGCCGGGACGATCCGGCAGCACGCCGTGCAGGCGCAATCGATACCCCAGGGTGCGGATAAGGATGCGGGCATAGCGGCGCTGGGCGCGAAGGGCGATCGGCTGGCCGCCCGGCGAGACGTCCCGCAGCCCCGGCAGCAGCGCAAGCAGCAACACCGGCAACCCCACAACGGCCACGATCGCAAGCAGTGGCGCACGCAACAGCACCCGCCAGAGCCGCGGCGCGGCAGGAGGCGCCTCGGGAACGGCGTCGAAGGCGGAGGGATCGGATCGCACGCGAGTCGGGAACTACGGCAGACGCCGCCTTGATGCGGAATCCGGTATTTTAACGGGCTGGATCACCATGCATCGACCTCCCTGCCGCCCGCGACCCGGGTCCGGTCGGGAAATCCGCCAGGAGAACCATGTCTGCCCAGGCCCCGAAACACGCGACGGTCACCCTGTCGCAAAGCGATCGCGCGTTCGACGCGCGCGCCGATGAAACCCTGCTGTCCGCGGCGCTGCGCCAGGGCGTGATGCTGCCGTACAGCTGCAAGAACGGCACCTGCGCGAGCTGCAAGTGCCGGCTGGTCGAAGGCCGCGTGCGCTATCCGTTCAATCCGCCCGACGCGTTGAGCGACGACGACGTGGCCGAAGGACAGGTCCTGACCTGCCAGGCGGTGGCCGACGGGCCGGTGGCGCTCGAGGCCCGGGAAATCGAGCAGGTGGCCGATATTCCTGTGCGGATGATGCCGGCCCGGGTCGATTCCATCGACGACCTGACGCCCGATGTGCGTCGCCTCCGGCTGAAGCTGCCACGCGGTCAGCGGTTGCAGTTCCTGGCCGGCCAGTACATCGACATCCTGCTGCCCGGCGGCAAGCGGCGCGCGTTCTCGATCGCCTCGACGCCGGCCGAGACCGAGTTCATCGAGCTGCACGTGAAATACGTCGACGGCGGCGGCTTCACAGGCCACGTCTTCGACAGCATGCAGGTCGGGGAGATCGTGCGCTTCGAGGGACCGCTCGGCACCTTCTTCGTTCGTCTCGGCAGCCCGCGCCCGATCCTGATGATGGGCGGCGGAACCGGGTTCGCGCCGCTGAAGGCGATGATCGAGGACCTGCTGGCGGCCGGCGACGATCGGCCGATCACGCTGTACTGGGGCGTGCGGACCGAGGCCGACCTGTACGCGAAGGCGCTGATCGACGCCATTGCCGAACGGCATCACGACTTCCGCTTCGTGCCGGTACTCAGCGAACCGGGCGCGGACTGGGACGGCCGGACCGGGTTCGTCCACGAAGCACTGCTGGCCGATCATCGCAATCTGACCGCCTACGAGATCTACATGAGCGGGCCGCCGGTCATGGTCCACGGCGCTCGCCAGGCATTCCTGGAGCGCGGCGTCCGCGAGGACCACCTGCACTACGACTCGTTCGATTTCGCGCCGGACGTACCGCCACAGACCCCGGCATGATTCAGCCGGGAGCGTCGAGGACGACCAGCGTGATGTTGTCGCGGCCGCCAGCCTCCAGCGCCTGATCGGCCAGTGAAACACCGATGGCCTCCAGGTCGTCGCTGGTCTTCAGCGCGTCGAGGATGTCGGCATCGTCCACTTCGCCGGTCAGGCCGTCGGTGCAAAGCAACAGGCGATCGCCGGGCTGCCAGCGGTAGCGGGCCGTCTCGATCGTCGGCAGGCCCTCGCGCTGGCCGATGCAGTCGGTCAGCATGTGCCGTTGCGGGTGCGATCGCGCCTGCTCGACGGTAATCCGCCCGGAATCGAGCAACCTTGAGGCGACGTTGTGATCTCGGGTCAGGCACTCGAACCGGTCGGTCGCGCTGGAGTAGCGGTAGATCCGGCTGTCTCCGACCCAGGCCAGCTCGAAGCCATCGTCGTGTTCGCGCACCGCGACCAGCGTGGTGCCCATTTCGCTGAGCTCCGGATCGTCGGACTGCGCCATACGCACCTGCGAGTGCGCAACCTCGAAGGCGTCGGCCAGCTCCATGCCGTGCGTCACCGCCTGTTCGACGGCATCGGTGGCGATCCGACTGGCCTCGGCGCCGCCGGCGTGTCCCCCCATGCCGTCGGCAACCACCCACAGCCCCGCATCGGGGCGCGTCAGCATACGATCCTGATTGCTCGCACGAACGCGTCCCAGGTGGGTCACCGCGTAGTACCGGTCCGTCATCGACTCCGTTCCCTTCCGGTCATCGCTGCAGTATCGCACCGTAGGACCGCTGATTTCTCGTGTGTTACAGGGTTGTAACGGATTCCTGATCGGATTCCGCCAAAAAAAACGGCGCCCCGGGGGCGCCGTTTCCCGAATCGGAGACCCGGATCAGTTCGCGGCCGCGGCCGTGATCCGCGCCGGCGGCGTCAGGCCGCCGTCTTCGGTCAGGTTGATTTCACCGAACTGGATGGCACCACCGGTCACATTGGAAATCGTGATCGTCAGTACCTGTTCCGAGACCGGCGTCGGAATTCCAACGGCTTCCATGCCGTCGGCAAACACGAAATCGGATCGGCCATCGAGACTGAAGCTGCTGGGCGATACCGAAATGTCCATCCCGGAGCCCGCCGTCGTCACCGTCCACGACGTGGCGAAGTCACGACCGGCCTGAACCGTTCGGGTGAACGTGCACTCCGGGCTGCAATTCATATCACGCACCGAGGGCAGGTTCAGCGTCCGGACATCGCCCCCGCTGGACGGATCGGCCGCCAGGAAGTTGGCGAAGGACTCGTCCATCACCAGTCCGGCAAGCGCCGCGGCGGTCAGGTCGACACGACCCGATCCGACGTCGTCCCAATCCCAGGGCGTGCTGCCGTTTTCCTTGGTGCCGGCGTCACCGGTGGCCGTCATCTGCAGCGCAGACTTGACTTCCATCGGCCCCCAGTCGGGCTGGGCCTGGCGGACCAGCAGCGCGGCACCGGCCACGTGCGGGCTCGACATCGACGTTCCGCTGAGGAACCCGTAATTATTGGGATCGGCAACGGCCGCGTAGATGTTGACGCCAGGACCGGTGATATTCGGTTTCTGCAGATTCTGCAACGGCGCCGGCGTCGGACCACGCAGGCTGAAATCGGCCAGCACGTCGCCGGCGCTCGGGATCAGGTCGAAGTCCATGGTGGCGGTGGACGGGTTGAGATCGATGAAATCGGCGATCTGCTGGCCCGGACCCTGCTGGATGCTGTAAGCCGGAACGGCAACCTGGCCCGGCGTCGACATGCCGAAGGCCCCGGCAACATTGTTCCAGATCACGACCATGTCGGCGCCGGCGGCCGCGGCGTTGTTGATCTTGGTCGTGAAAGCACAGCTCCCGCGCTGGACCAGCGCGACCGCTCCATCGAAGAAATCGGCCGGAAATGGCACGCCTCCGTCGCCAGCATCACAGCCCTCCGCGCCCGCCGTCTGGCCCGGGTCGCGGCGGATCGGATGGTCGACCAGCTGTGTGCCGAGCGGGGAATCGCTGCCGGGATCCATGGCCACCGCCTGGGTCGCCGGCGGCGGCGCACCCGGCCCGGTGATCGACATGACGCCTTCGAAATCACCGTCGCGCGTAGACGCCGCGACGCTCATGACCCAGGGCCCGCGGTGATTCACTGCCCCGACCGGATCCGGCGTGGTCGGACGCGTGTTGCCCGCAGAGGCCGCGATGAAGATGCCTGCATCGACCAGGTCGAGTTTGCGCCGGTCGTTGTCGAACCAGGGATTGGTGCCCCCGGAAATCGAGAAGTTCACGACGTCGACGTCGCCGTCGAGCAGGATGGTCGACATTGCGGCCTGGATATCGAACCCGGGGCACGAGCCCGGGCACGCGTTGTAGGTCCGAACATGTGCGCACGGCGCGACGCCGGACATCTGCGTGTAGGGCTCGGGGATCGACGGCGCCGGCGTCACCGTGTCGTCGATCAGGTTGCCGACCACGGTGCTGGCCGTGTGGCTCCCGTGACTTCCGCTTGCGCCCTCGGGATCCGGTCCGTTGCAGCGCCCCCCGGTGGTGCCGTCGTCGGTCGTGGCGCAATCCAGCGCGGCGATCAGCTTGCTCGGCGTGCCGCCGACGCCGAACCCGCACGCCGGGTCGTCGGCATACAGCGGATGATCGAGGTTGACGCCGGAATCGATGACGCCCGCCACCATGCCTTCACCCTGATACTGCCCGGGCTGCGGTGCGGCGGTCCCGTCCCACAGGCTGGCGGCACCGATGAAGCCCGGTCCACGATAGGTGTCCAGCTCGTAGACCCGCTCTCGTTCGACCGAACGAACGCCCGGCAGCGAGCGAACGCGCTTCGCCTCGGCAGGGGTCAACCGTACGCCGATCCCGTTGGTCATCACCAGAAAGTGGTGCGAGGCAACGACCGTCCGACCGGCGGCATTCGAGATCCGATCGAGCGCATCGGCCTGGACGGCCGCCAGTTCGCTCTGCGCGCTGACGAATTCCGGCGATCGGGTTGCGGCCGCCTGACCCTTGCCTGGCAGCAGGCCGCGCTGGAGCAGACCGTCATCGCCGAGCGTGACCAGATAGCGGTACCGACCCTGTTCGTCGGCTGCGGAAAATTCGGCCTCGGCCAACGAGAGTCCCGGCGCAAGCAGGGCTGCTCCGATAACGAGCGCAAACAGCGGCGCGAAGCGACGAAGAAAAGGCATATTCATGATCTGGATGGTCCTCGGATTCGTGCGAACATGTTGAGCGGTTCAATACCGGCGATGCGCTATGGCGTTCAGGCCGAAACGTCGATCTCCAGACCCTGAAACGCAACCGGCCCAATACTGCCGGAACCGCGTCGGCAGTGCAACTCGTTCAGCCAAACGCTGAGCCTTGGTTTTACCATCAACTCTCGATGACCCGCGATGACAGATGTGAAATCCGACACCGTCGAACGCCGTTACCGCGCAGCACCCGCCGAATCCTGGCGCGTCCTCAAGTTCGGCGGCAGTTCCGTCGCCACGGCCGCCGGCTGGCGGCGAGTCGCCGAGGCGCTGCGCCAGGCCGGCACCGAGGACACGGCCTGTGTCGTGGTCGTTTCCGCCCTCCAGGGCGTGACCGACCGCCTCGAACAGGCCGCAACGACGTCCAGCGACCGCAGCCCGGCCGGAATCGAGGCGCTGATCGGTGAACTCAGAGACCGTCACGCCAGGCTGGCCGAATCGCTGGACTGCACGACCGAATCGATCGAACCGCTGCTGGCCGATCTCGCCGATGCAATCGCGAGGCTGGACCACGATCCCGGCAGTCCCGAACGCCTCGCCGAGGTCCTGGCGCATGGTGAGCTGCTGAGCAGCCGTCTCGGTCAGGCGCTGCTCCGGTCGCTGGGCGCACCGGCAGGCTGGCTGGACAGCCGCGACGTGCTGCAGGTCCGATCGGACAGCAGGAACAACGCGCACTCGCAGTGGCTGTCGGCCGAAGGTCAGGCCCAGCCCGATCCGGCCTTCGCCGACGAACTCGCCCGAGCCGGCACGGCCTGGATCGCGCCCGGCTTCATCGCGCAGGGGCCCGGCGGCGGCACCGCGCTGCTGGGCCGCGGCGGGTCCGACGTCAGCGCGGCCTTGATCGGCACGCGGCTCGGCGCCGACCGGGTCGAAATCCACTCGGACGTGCCCGGGCTGTTCACTGCCGACCCCCGGCGCATCCCGGCGGCGCGCTTGCTGAAGACCGTCAGCTATCGCGAAGCCATGGAGCTGGCCGCGATGGGGGCGAAGGCGCTGCACCCGCGCGCGCTGATTCCGCTGAAGCGGCATCGCATTCCGCTATGGCTGCGCCAGACCGAACGGCCGGGACTCGACGGCACCCGGATCACGCCAGAAGCGCACGAACACGGCGCCCAGGTCAAGGCCATCGTGCAGCGCCGCGGCATCACGCTGGTCACGATGGAAGGACTGGACATGTGGCAGCAGGTCGGTTTCCTGGCCGACGTGTTCGGCGTGTTCCGCGATCACGGGCTGTCGGTCGACCTGGTCTCGACCTCGGAATCCAACGTCACGGTCACGCTCGACCCCAGCGCCAACCCGACCGACCGCGCCACGCTGGACCGGCTGGCCGCCGACCTCGGCCGGTTCTGCCAGGTCGACATTCGCACCGACTGCGCCAGCGTCAGCCTGGTCGGGCTGGGCATCCGCACCATCCTGCACCGCATCGGCCCGGCGCTGGAGGTGTTCGAGCAACGCCGGATCTTCCTGGTCAGCCAGGCCGCCAACGATCTCAACCTGACCTTCGTGGTCGAGGCCCGGCACGCCGAGAAACTCGTCCAGCAACTCCATCAGCAGATCATCCCCGGCGGCGTCGGCGGCGACTCCGTGTTCGGTCCCAGCTGGGACCGCCTGATGCGCGACGAGACCGCAGCGCCGGCCGAACCGCCGTGGTGGTCGAAGCGCCGGCGAGACCTCATCGAAACGCTCGGCGACGACGGCGCGGCCTACGTCTATGCGCTCGACGAGGTGCGCGCGGCCGCACGGCGATTGCGTCAACTCCGAACCGTCGATCGCGTGCTGTACTCGATGAAGGCGAACCCGCATCCGGACCTGCTGCGCGCAATCGCCGGCGAAGGTCTCGGCATGGAATGCGTGTCGATGGCCGAGGTGCGGCACGTGCTGGCCGCTGTGCCGGGACTGACTGCCGACCAGCTGTTGCTGACGCCGAATTTCGCCCCGCGCGCCGAATACCGCGAAGCGCTGGCCGCCGGCGTGCCGCTGACCGTCGACAATCCATGGCTGCTGGAGCAATGGGGCGCCGACCTGGCCGGTCGGTCGATCTTCCTGCGGATCGACCCGGGCTCGGGCCTGGGTCATCACAAGATGGTCCGCACGGCCGGGTCGAACGCCAAGTTCGGTGTGCCGCTGGATGAGCTCGAGCGCACGCTGCGGCTGGCCCGGGCCCATGACATCACGATCCGCGGACTGCATGCCCACACCGGTTCCGGCATTCTGCACCCCGACAACTGGGAGCGAACGCTCGAGACCCTGCTCACCGTCGCCACCGACCTGCCGAGCGTGGAGGTGATCAACCTGGGCGGTGGTCTGGGGGTACCCGATCGCAGCGATGAGCTCCCGCTGGACCTGATGGCACTGGACGCCGGGCTGGCGCGGATCCGGCGCTCGCTGAATCGCGAGGTGAGGATCTGGCTGGAGCCGGGCCGCTATCTGGTCGCCGCCGCCGGCGTGCTGCTGGCCCGGGTGACCCAGCTCAAGGGCAAGGGCGATATCCGCTACGTGGGCGTGGCGACCGGAATGAACTCGCTGATCCGGCCGGCCCTGTACGGCGCCTGGCACGAGATCGTCAACCTGAGCCGGCTCGGCGAAGCGGGTGAACACGCCTACAACGTGGTCGGCCCGATCTGCGAGACCGGCGACGTCCTCGGGCTCGATCGCCTGCTGCCCGAAAGCCACGAGGACGATGTGCTTCTGATCGCCAATGCCGGGGCCTACGGCGCGGCGATGGCCTCGCGCTACAACCTGCGCGAACCGGCCGTGGAGAAGATTCTCGACGACGAGGCGCACTGACGGACCGGGCCGGCGGGGATTGCGGTACGCTTTCCGGGTTTCCCGCTATCGACCGAGATCCCATGGCCGAACAGTATCAAGCCTCCGACATCGAGGTCCTCCAGGGCCTGGAGCCGGTGCGCCGCCGTCCCGGCATGTACACCGAGACGAGCCGCCCGAACCACCTCGTGGCCGAGGTCGTCGACAACGCCGTCGACGAGGCGCTGGCCGGCCACGCCCGGCGCATCGACGTGGCGCTGGAGGCCGATGGTTCGATCCGGGTGACCGACGACGGTCGCGGCATGCCGGTCGATCCGCATCCGGAGCACAAGCTGCCGGGGGTGGAGCTGATCCTGACCCGGCTGCACGCCGGCGGCAAGTTCTCGGGCAACAACTACACGTTCTCCGGCGGCCTGCACGGGGTCGGCGTTTCGGTCGTCAATGCGCTGTCGAAGCGACTGGAATGCCGGATCCGGCGCGGCGGCCAGGAGCACGCCATCGCCTTCGAGGACGGCGAGACCGCCGAGCCGCTGTCGGTGATCGGCACCGTCGGCAAGCGCAACACCGGTACCGAGGTCCGATTCTGGCCGGATCCGTCCTATTTCGACTCGCCGAACATCTCCCGTCCGCGCCTGAAGCACCTGCTGCGAGCCAAGGCGATCCTCTGCCCCGGACTGACCATCACGCTCGACGATCTTCAGGCCGGCGGCGACGGGAACGAGCGGATCGAGTGGCACTACGAAGACGGCCTGACCGACTACCTGACCGAATCACTGGCCGACCTGGAGCGGATCCCTGAATCGCCGTTCGTCGGCGACTTCAGCGGCGAGGACACCGAAGCGGCCTGGGCGCTGGCCTGGGTGCCCGAAGGCGACCTGGTCACCGAGAGCTACGTCAACCTCATTCCGACCGCCCAGGGCGGCACCCACGTCAACGGCCTGCGCACCGGCCTGATCGAGGCCCTGCGCGAGTTCTGTGACATTCGCAACCTGCTGCCGCGGGGTGTCCGGCTGGCTCCGGAAGATGCCTGGGAACGCTTGAGCTTCGTGCTGTCGGTGAAGTTGCGCGAGCCGCAGTTCTCCGGCCAGACCAAGGAGCGGCTGTCCTCGCGCGAGGCCTCGAGCTTCGTCTCCGGCCTGGTCAAGGACGCCTTCTCGCTGTGGCTGAACCGGAACACCACCGACGGCGAGGCCATCGCGAAGCTGGCCATCGAAAACGCGCTGAAGCGCAGCAAGGCCCGCAAGAAGGTCGCCCGGCGCAAGGTCACGGCCGGCCCGGCGCTGCCCGGCAAGCTGGCCGACTGCGCATCGACCGACCTGGAAGAGACCGAGCTGTTCCTGGTCGAAGGGGACTCGGCCGGCGGCTCGGCCAAGCAGGCCCGCAACCGCGAATTCCAGGCCATCATGCCGCTGCGTGGCAAGATCCTGAACACTTGGGAAACCGATCCCGGCCAGGTGCTGGCCAGCCAGGAAATCCACGACCTCGCGATCGCGATCGGCGTCGATCCGGGCAGCGACGACCTCAGCAAGCTGCGCTACGGCAAGATCATCGTCCTGGCCGACGCCGACTCCGACGGCCTGCACATCGCCACCCTGCTCTCGGCACTGTTCCTGCGCCACTTCCGGCCGCTGGTCGACGCAGGCCGGATCTTCATCGCGATGCCGCCGCTGTACCGGATCGACGTCGGCAAGCAGACCTTCTACGCGCTGGATGCCGGCGAGCGCGCCGGGCTGCTGGCCCGGATCCAGGCCGAGGGTATGAAGGGCAAGGTGTCCGAGACCCGGTTCAAGGGCCTCGGCGAGATGAATCCGCTACAGCTGCGCGAATCCACGATCGATCCGGACACGCGTCGCCTGCTGCAGCTGACCGTCGACGACGAGGCCGGCACGGTCGAGCTGATGGACATGCTGCTGGCCCGCAAGCGCTCTGCCGACCGGCGCGCCTGGCTGGAAACCCACGGCAACCTGGCCGACGTGCCGCTCTGACGCGATCGAGGCGCCGCCGGCCGCCGGAGGCGCTCAGATCGACCCCATCCAGCTCAACCACGCCCACGCCCACAGCGCGACCCCGCTCAACCCTGCGGCATCGCGCAGCAGCGCCGGTACGATCGAGCGCAAGCGCGCCAGCCGGTCGCGAATCGGGAATTCGTTTCGAGTGCAGAGTGCGTGGCCCATGACGGTCTCCATCGTTGAACGTGGAAACCAGACTGGCTCACCGGCTTCTCAGAAGGTGAGAAGGTTCTTCTCAGGGGCCAGGGACGAGGGGCGAGTTCGGGCGTCCTCCAACGGCACCACCAGCCCCTCACCCCTAATCCCTAGTCCTCGGTGACCTGCCGGACGAACTCCGACGCCGTCTCGTGGCGCAGATCGCGGCCCTCGACCAGGTAGACGATGTATTCGCCGAGATTCTTGCAGTGGTCGCCGATGCGCTCGAGGGCCTTTGCAATCAGCAGGGCGTCGAGAATCCGCCGGATGCTCTTCGCGTCCTCGACCATGTAGGAGTAGTACTGACGGAAGATCGCCTCGTAGTCCTGGTCGACCTTCTTGTCTTGCTGGATGATCTCCACGGCCGTTTCCGGCGCCATCCGGGTGAACCCGTCCAGGCCCATGCGCAGCATGCCGAGCACGCTGATGCCCATCTGCTCGAGTTCGCGATAGTCGTTGCGCGGCCGATGCAGGTCGGCCAGCGCAATGGCCCAGCGAGCGACCTTCTCGGCTTCGTCGCCGATCCGTTCAAGGTCGGAAATTGCCTTGATGATGGCGAAGATCAGGCGCAGATCGCTGGCCGTGGGCTGGCGCCGGGCGATAATCAGCGTGCACTCCTCGTCGAGCTTCTTCTCGATGGCATTGACTCGATCGTCGGCCTCGATGACCTGTTCGGCCAGCTCGGTGTCGCCGGTGACCACCGCGCGGATGGCGTTCTGCAGCATTTCCTCGACCATCCCCCCCATGGACATCATCTTCTGGCGGAGATTCTCCAGTTCCTGGTTGAACTGGCGGGAGATGTGCTGATCGAAATTCTTTTCCATTCTTCGTGCTCCTGTCGCGCGCCACTGCCGGAAGCGCGCTGGGACGGTCGGTGCGCCGACCGGCAGGCTGATCGGCCTGCCGGCCGAGTCAGCCGTACCGGCCGGTGATGTAGTCCTCGGTCGCCTTGCGCCGGGGGTTCGTGAACAGTCTGGCCGTATCGTCGAATTCGATCAACTCGCCCATATACATGTAGGCGGTGAAATCGGACACCCGGGCGGCCTGCTGCATGTTGTGGGTCACGATCACGATCGTGTACTCGTTCTTGAGCTCCTGGATCAGCTCCTCGACCTTGGCGGTGGAGATCGGATCCAGCGCCGAACAGGGCTCGTCGAGCAGGATCACTTCCGGCTCGATGGCGATCGCACGAGCGATGACCAGGCGCTGCTGCTGACCGCCGGACAGGCCGAACGCGTTGTCGTCCAGCCGGTCCTTGACCTCGTCCCACAGCGCCGCGGCGCGTAGCGAGCGTTCGACCACCTCGGCCAGGCGACGCTTGTCGTTGACGCCCTGCAGACGGAGCCCGTAGGCCACGTTCTCGAAGATCGACTTCGGAAACGGATTGGGCTTCTGGAATACCATGCCGACGCGCCGGCGATGCTCGGCGACGTCGACGTCGCGGTCGTGGATGTTCTTGCCGTCGATCAGGATCTCGCCTTCGATCCGACAGATATCGATCAGGTCGTTCATCCGGTTGAAGCAGCGCAGCAGCGTCGACTTGCCGCAGCCGGACGGACCGATGAAGGCGGTCACGCGATTGTGCGCGATCTTGAGGTTGACGTCCTTCAGCGCCTGGTCGTTGCCGTAATACAGGTCGAGGTTCCGCACTTCGATGCAGACCTTTTCCCGGGCGATGTCCAGGGTCTGGCGGTTCTCGTCGAACAGTCCGGACGAAACCGACCCGCCCTCCGTGCCCTGGATGTCCTTGCTTGCGCTCGTTTCCATAGTGGTTCTCGTTTCAGTCGCTCTCGGCCCGGTATTTCTCGCGCAGCCGGTTGCGGATCGCGATCGCGGTGAGGTTCAGGATGAGGATCAGCAGCACCAGCGTCAACGCCGTGGCGTAGACCAGCGGCCGGGCGGCTTCGACGTTCGGGCTCTGGAAGCCCACGTCATAGATGTGGAAGCCCAGGTGCATGATCTTGCGCTCGAGGTGCACGTACGGGAACTGTCCGTCGATCGGCAGGCTGGGCGCCAGCTTGACCACGCCGACCAGCATCAGCGGCGCGACCTCGCCGGCCGCGCGGGCGACGGCAAGAATCAGTCCGGTCATCATGGCCGGCGCCGACAGCGGCACCACCACCTTCCACAGCGTTTCCCACTTGGTCGCACCCAGCGCAAGCGAGCCTTCCCGGATGGTTCTGGGAATCCGCGCCAGGCCTTCCTCGGTCGACACGATGACCACCGGCAGCGTCAACAGCGCCAGGGTCAGCGAGGCCCAGAAAAGTCCGGGCGTACCAAAGGTCGGGGCCGGCAGCCGCTCGGGGAAGAACAGGTTGTCGATCGACCCGCCCAGCAGGTAGACGAAGAAGCCGAGCCCGAACACGCCGAACACGATCGACGGTACGCCGGCGAGGTTGTAGACCGACACCCGGATGATCTTCAGCAGCGTGCCCTGACGTGCGTACTCGCGCAGGTAGATCGCGGCCAGCACGCCGAACGGCGTGACCAGCACCGACATGATCAGCACCATGACCACGGTGCCGAAGATCGCCGGGAAGATGCCACCCTCGGTGTTGGCCTCGCGCGGGAACCCGGTCAGGAAATCCTTGATGCGGTGACCGTAGAAGACCAGCTTGCCGCCCAGTCCCATCGCGTTGTTCTTCGACGCCATCACGACGTTGGCCAGCGGGATACGGACCTCGGTGCCGTCGGCTGTGCGAGCGATCAGCGTGTCGCGCTCGCTCTGGTCGATCAATTGGTTGCGCTCCGTCTGGATGTCGGCGAACCGGCGATCCAGTGTCTCTTCCCGCGCCCGAAGATCGGCCTCCCGGGCGCTGCGCTCGGCGTCCATGACGCCCTCGATGTCCATGCGGCGTCGCTCCAGCCGGATCCGCTCGATTCCGCTGTTGATCGCACCGATATCGACCTTCTCCAGTCGGCGGATCTGCGCTTGGAGATCGTTGGCCCGCCCGATCGCGTCCTGCAGGGCCGGCCACATCCGCTCGCCCGCGATCCGTTCATCGCCGGACTCCAGCGCAACGGGAAAGCCGTAGAAATTCCCCCATTCCCGCCGCTCGACGCGCATCGCGGCCTCGGGATAGGTCCACTCGCCGATCTGCGATTCGAGGTACCAGACGAAGTCACGCCCGGTCACGTCCCGGTTGCCGAGCTTGAACAGGTAGCGAGTGACCAGCGTCTGATCGTCGGGAATGGCCGTGCCGGCCTCCCGAACGCGCTGCGCCGGCAGCGTCTCGGTATTGGTCTCGACGCCGAGGATCGTCTGCGTCTGGCCGTCGACCGTTACCGTGGTCTGGATCAGCGGCGCCGGCCAGAAATGACTGAAGCCGCGTACCGCGATCAGCAGGAACAGGCCGACGACCATGATCAGCGAAATCGCCAGGCCGCCCCCGATCATCCAGATCCAGGGGTCGCCCGACCTGAACCAGGCGCGGGTCGTCTGCGTGGAGGTCTGAGGGCTCATCGCGGGCTCACAGGCTGCTGTAGCGGGCGCGCAGACGCTGGCGGACCAGCTCGGCGATGGTGTTGACCAGGAAGGTCAGCGCGAACAGGACCAGCCCGGCCAGGAACAGGATCCTGTAATGGGTCGAGCCGACCGCGGTCTCGGGCAGCTCTACCGCGATGTTGGCCGAGAGCGTGCGCATGCCCTCGAAGATATTGAAGTTGACCACCGGGCTGTTGCCGGTCGCCATCAGCACGATCATGGTCTCGCCGACGGCCCGGCCGAAGCCGATCATCACCGCCGAGAAGATGCCGGGGCTCGCGGTCAGCAGCACGACCCGGGTCACCGTCTGCCACGGCGTCGCGCCCAGCGCCAGCGAACCCTGGGTCAGGTGCCTCGGTACCGTGAATACGGCGTCTTCGGCGATCGAGAAGATCGTCGGGATCACCGCGAACCCCATCGCGATGCCGACCACCAGCGCGTTGCGCTGATCGTAGGTGATGCCGATGTCGGTAAACCACTGGCGCATCGAGCCGTCGAAGAACCAGACCTCGATCAGCGGCGACAGCTGGACCAGGAACCAGACGACCGCGGCGATGACCGGAATCAGGATCACCGCCTCCCAGCCGGGCGGAATCCGCAGCCGGATCTCGCGCGGCAGCCGGCTGAAGACCCAGGCGATCGCGAAGAACGCGACCGGCAGGCCGACCAGCACCGTGAACACCGCCGGGATGTGGTTCTCGATGAACGGCGCCAGCCACAGACCGGCGAGGAAGCCGAGGATCACGGTCGGCAGCGCTTCCATGACCTCGATGGTCGGCTTCACATAGCCTCTCAGCCGCGGAGCCATGAAGTAGGCGGTGTAGATGGCGCCGGCGATCGCAAGCGGCGTGGCGAACAGCATCGCGAACAGCGCGGCCTTGATGGTGCCGATAGTGAGCGGCACCAGCGAAAACTTGGGCTCGAAGCTGTCGGCGCCCGACGAGGCCTGCCAGACGTAGTCCGGATCGCCGCGCCCTTCGTACCAGACCTTGCCCCACAGCGCTTTCAGCGACGCCTCGGGATGATTGTTCCGGACGTCGTGGACGGTCAGCCGGCCATCGGCCGACTCGGTGATCAGCTTGTCGTCGACCGGTGAGAGCCCGACCGACACCAGCGCCGTATCCGACACCGACTCCAGGAACATCGTGCGCGCCGAGGTGGCGTAGTGGAGGCCCAGCGCGCCGGCGTCATCGACGGCGGCAAACCCCTTGCGCGTGTATTCCGGCTGGATCCGCGTGATCGACCCCGGGTGCCGATCGAAATCGCGGACGCGGGTCATGCGGAAGATGTTGTCGCCCGCGTCCTGGCTTTCGTCGCGGACCAGGAACCACTGGCTCAAGCGCCCCTCGGAGGTTCCGATGATCCACGAAAAGGTCCCGTTGAGCATCCGCATCGCGGTGATCCGCTCGCCGGCCTCGACGGCCTGCGCCTCGTCGCGAAGCACCGGCGAGGACGGATCGGAAAGGTCGTAATAGACCAGCCGCCCGCCTTCGGTGGCGCCGATCAGCGTCCACAGGTTGGCGGTCAGCTCGAGCATGTCCAGCGCCTCGTCGACCCGGGGCAGTGTCCAGGTCTGGCGGGTCACTTCGGTCTCGCCAGTCAGGAAGGCCGTGCGGGTCCGGAAGCGCACCAGCAGCAGTCGACCGTCCTCGGTCTGGGCCGCGATACCGGTGTCCTCGCCGGCCTTCTGGACGGCCAGGGCGGTCAGCGCCCGACCCTCCGGATCGATGACCACCGGGTCGGGCCCGAGCGGAAACGTCGGGTCAGGCATCACCCGGCGCTGCTCGCCCTCGAAATCGAGCCGGATTTCATGATCGATGACGATCGCGGTCCCGTCGGACAATCCGTAGGCCGAGCGCCTTGCGCGCGGCTCGCCCATCGCCGTGGCCGAGACCCCGACGCCGTCGGGAATCGCCAGCTCGACGGTCTCCAGGAGTTCGCCGCTGGCCAGCGTGAAGTAGCTCAGCGTGCCCGCCTCGCTGTAGCGCATACCCAGTTCGTCATAGCGCTCGAGCGTCATGCTGGCGACATCGCCTTCGAGCGTCGAAGCCACCGCGTACTCGGCGACCGGCTCGACCGACGCGCCGCGCAGCATCGGCAGCACCTCGCTGAACAGGTAGACGAAGATCAGGGTCAGCGCCACGACGACCCCACCGCCACCGGCCCGCACCATCCAGCGCGCGGCGCCGTCGGCCAGGTAGCGCCGACGGCGACGGCGCGCCATCGCCTCGGCGCTGGGCAGCGAGCTGGAGGTCGGGTTCAGGACGGGCGAGCCGGGTGTACTCATCGAGAAGGCCTTCGACAACGCGGCGCGCCGGATCCGGCGCGCCGCTGGCTTCGGTTCAGCGCGCGGCGGTCAGAGGCCGAGCTGCTCGCGAATCCGTTCCGCCACGGGCGCCGGCAGCGGCACGTAGCCGTCGCGGGCCACCACTTCCTGGCCCTGGCGGGACAGCACAAGCTTGAAGAACTCGCGCTCCAGCGGGTTCAGCGGCGCGGTCGGCGGCTTGTTGACGTAGACGTAGAGCAGTCGCGCCAGCGGGTAATCGCCGGTGACCGCCGTTTCGGCGTCGGGATAGACGCATTCGCCGCCGCTCCCGGCGGCCACTTCGAGAATCTTGACGCTGGCGGTCATATAGCCGATGCCGGAATACCCGATGCCATTGAGCGACTCGGAAACGCCCTGCACCACCGAGGCCGAGCCCGGCTGTTCATTGATGCCCGGCTTGAAGTCACCGCCGCACAGCGCATTGTCCTTGAAGAACCCGTAGGTGCCCGACACCGCGTTTCGGCTGTAGAGGGTGAAATCGCGGTTGTCCCAGGCGCCTTCCAGGCCCAGGTCGCCCCAGCGTGAGACGTCGTTCGGCGCGCCGCAGCGGCGGCTGACCGAGAAGACCGCGTCGATCTGCGGGATCGACAGGCAATCGACGGGATTGTCCTTGTTGACCAGCACCACGATCGCGTCGATGCCCACGCCGACCGCCGTCGGCGGGTAGCCGAAGCGCTCCTCGAACTCCTGGATCTCGTTCGAGCGCATCAGCCGGCTCATCGGGCCGAAGTTGGCCGTGCCTTCGGTCAGCGCCGGGGGGGCGGTCGAAGAACCTGCGCCCTGGATCTGGATGTTGACGTTCGGATAGATCTTGGCGAACTCCTCCGCCCAAAGGGTCATGAGGTTGTTCAGCGTGTCGGATCCGATCGACGACAGGTTGCCCGAGACCCCGGACACCGGCTCGTAGTCGGGCAGCGCCGGGTCGACATCGGCCCGGAGATTCACGCTCGCGGCCAGCGCAAGCGCCACCCCCAGCCCGATGCTGATCTGCCTGAAATTCATAGTTGACCTCGTGAGTCTGGATGACTGAAACGTAGCGGTCATCGATGACGACCTGATGACGCGTTGGCGCCCGCTGAACGGCGTTTTCCACCCGCCGGCGAAGTATGTGGCAGAAAAATGACAGTCCGGTTACTTCCTGCCGGAATCCTGCCACATCCCGCGGACGAGTGTGCGCCAGCAGCAGCGGGCCGGTGCTGTCCAGGCGCATCCGGCTCGGGCCTCCCGATCAGGCCGCGCCCTCGCTTTCGGACAGACCGCGAGTCCGGCGGGCCGGAAACACGCAGCAGAATCGACTCCCCTCGCCCGGCTCGGATTCGACCTCCAGCCGACTTTCATGTCGCTGGAGCACGTGTTTGACGATGGCCAGACCCAACCCGGTCCCGCCCTGGGAGCGACTGCGCGAAGGATCGACGCGGTAGAAACGCTGGGTGATGAACGGCAGGTGCTTCGCGTCGATGCCGATACCGTCGTCGGTCACGCAGAAACAGGCCGTGCCGTCGGGTTCCCGGGACCAGCGAACCCGAATGCGACCGCCGCGATCGGTGTACCGAACCGCGTTGAAGACCAGATTGGAAAAAGCACTGTAGAGCTCGCTCTCGATGCCGGCCAGCCCCAGTGTTTCATCGAGCTCGACGTCCAGCGTTCGCTCGCCGCCGGCCTGGTTCCCCGCGTCGGCGACGATCCGGCGGACCAACTCGGCCACCGGCACGGGCTGCTCGTCGGGGTCGCCCGGCGCATCGGTCTCGAGCCGCGACAGCTCGAGCAGGTCATTGACCAGCGCAGTCATCCGGGCGCACTGGACCTGCATTTCCTGCAACGGACCGTCCCAGATCTCGGGCAGCGCCTCGTCCTCGGCCAGGTGCTCCAGGTAGCCGCCGAGTACGGTCAGCGGTGAGCGCAGCTCGTGCGAGGCATTCGCGACGAAATCCCGCCGCATGTTCTGCAGACGCTGCATCCGGGTGATGTCTCGCACCAGCATCAGGTACTGGCCCTTGCCGTACGGCACGATCCGCACCGAAAGGGTGTGGCCGAGCTGGGTCGGTGAGGCCACCTCCACCGGTCGGTCGAACTCCCCGGAGCGCATGTAGGCGTCGAAGGCCGGGGCCCGCAACAGGCTGGTGACCGGCTGGCCGACGTCCCGGTTGCCAGCCAGGCCGATCAGCCTGATCGCCGCGCTGTTGAACCAGGTGATGCGCCAGTCGGTGCCCAGGACCAAGGTGCCGTCCGGCATGGCCGCGGTCGACTCGCGGAACTCGCGGATCACGCGGGCAAGCCGCTTCTTCCGTCGGGTGTAGCGGCGCTGCAGCCGATAGTAATGCTCGAAGACTTCGCCCCACACTCCCCAGGACTGCGGCGGCTGGCGGCGACGGCCGCTGCGCAGCCAGCCCTCGAGCCGACGCATCTGCAGGACATGACGCAGGCTGGTGATCGCCAGGGCCAGCGCCAGCCACCATCCGAACGCACCGCCGAACAGCAGCCAGACGAGCCCCGCCAGGCCGACCCACAGTCCGAGGAACAGAAACTCGGTCAGCCAGGCTGCGCGCATCACGCCTTGGAAGCGTCCGGAGAGAAGCGGTAGCCGGAGCCGCGCACGGTCTGCAGGAACCGGTCGAAGCCGAACGGCGCCAGCGCCTTGCGCAGTCGCAGCACGTGGACGTCGACCGTGCGCTCCTCCACGTACACGCCTCCGCCCCAGACGTGATCAAGGAGTTGCGACCGGCTGTAGACCCGGTCCTGGTGGGTCATGAAGAATTTCAGCATCCGGAACTCGGTCGGACCGAGCTCGACCGGCTGTCCGGAAGCCAGCACGCGGTGCGAGGCCAGGTTGAGCACCAGCTCACCGGCGGTGACTTCGTCGCTGTCGCCCTCGGGCGCGGTGCGGCGCATCACCGCGCGCATTCGAGCCAGCAGCTCGCGGGCCGAGAACGGCTTGGTGATGTAGTCGTCGACGCCGGCGTCGAGCCCGCGGATCTTGTCGTCCTCGGTTGAACGCGCGGTCAGCATGATGACCGGGATGCCTCGTGTCAGCTCGTCGCGATTCAGGCTGCGCGCGAATTCCACGCCGCTGGTGTCGGGCAGCATCCAGTCGAGCAAGAGCAGGTCGGGACGGTGATCGGCGATCCGGACCCGCGCGGTCCGGCAGTCGGCGGCCTCGATCACGTCATAGCCGGAACGCTTGAGATTGAAGACGATCATGTCGCGGATCGCATCGTCGTCTTCGACGACCAGCACCTTCTTTTCCATCGGTTTCGTGCTCACGCCGGGTTCCTGCGAATTGGACCAAGCGCGGATGACCGATCCATGACAGTTCCGGGTCGGCTCTGTGGCGAGCTGGTGACGACGGCTGGGACGACATTCATGATCGCCATCAGGACGCGGCGTAGATCGCGCGCATTCGCCGGGCCGCATCGGCGACCTGGTCGCGCAGGAACGCCGGCGCCAGCACCTCGACGTCGGCGCCGTAGCGCAGTACGTCCATGACGAGTTCCCGACTGGAGCCGAACGGAAAGCTCAGCTCCAGCGTGCCGTCGGCGGCCCGTTCGGCCTGCTGCTCGGCGTGCCACTGTTCGTCGGCGGCCCAGCGCGCGGCCTCGGCGTTGAAACGCAGCCGCGCGCGGTGCTCGGCCGGGCCGGAGAAGATGCCGTAGGCGCCGTCGAAGTGGTCGCGCAGCGCCGACGATTCGAGTTCTTCGGCCGGGTCGCCGAGCGGCTCGAGCATCTGGACGCGTTCGACGGCGAAGCTCCGCAGGCCCTCGGCGTCGTGGCACCAGGCATCGAGGTACCAGCGGTCGCGGTAAGCGGTCAGCCGCTGCGGCGACACCGTACGCTCGCTGACCGCGTCGCGCCGCCGGCCGTGATAGCGGATCTTCAATCGGCTGCGCTGGAACAGCGCGCGAAGCAGGTCCTCGAAAAGTCGTCCCGGCACCGGTCGCCCGGCGTCGTGCCGGATATGGATGCGTTCCGGGTGCGCGGAGAAATCGATGCCCTCCTGATCGATCAGCTGGCTCATGCGCTGCTGGAGCATGTCCAGTTCGTCCTGCAGCAGGCCCGGCTGCACGTTGGACAGGATCTGGCGCGCGGTCAGCAGCGCCTGGAGTTCTTCGGGGCTGATCCACAGGCCCGGCAATTCGAAGTTGCCGGCCAGCGTGCGGTCGTAGAAGAAGTGCCGGGTCTCCGGGTCCTGCTCCAGCGGCGCGCCGAGCACGTCGCGCAGCTCGGCGACCAGCCGGTACAGCGTGGCCTGACTGCAGCCCAGCTCCTCCATCAGGGCCTGGCGCGAAACCGGCGTCCGCCGCTGCCGGAGAATATCGTGGAGGTGATAGATCTTTTCGCGGCGCGACATGCGAATACGGCGTCAGGCGTCGCGCGGACGACAATCGCGGCAGAGGCCGTAGATCTCCAGCACCTGGCGGGTCGGCTCGAAGCCCTGCTCGGCGGCGAACGCGTCGAGTTCCGGCGTGGCGACCCGCTCGGGCAGCTCGATGACGGTGTCGCAGTGTTCGCAGATCAGGAACCGGCCCTGGTGGCGATGCTCGGGATGGAAGCAGCTGACGAACGCATTGAGCGTTTCGAGGCGATGGATGAAGTGGTGTTCGAGCAGGAACTCCAGCGCCCGGTAGACGGTCGGCGGCGCGGCCGACGGCTGCTCGGCCTTGAGTTGATCGAGCAGCTCGTAGGCCTTGACCGGACCGTCGGCGGCGAGCACGAGTTCCAGAACGCGCCTGCGCGTCGGGGTCAGCCGGAGGCTGTCCTTGGCGCAGCGCTGTTCGATTTCCTCGATGACGTGATCGGCGGGCTGCATGGATTCGATTCTAACGCACCGGACCGGCGTCGGCCCCGCTGGCTCGGCCGCTCAACCAGCCTGCGCGACGCGGGCGTCGATGAAGGCCAGCGCCCGATCGATCCGCTCCAGCGTCCGCCCTCTCCCGATCAGCCACAGCGTCTGATCGATCGACGGCGAACTGCCGTGCCCCATCAGGGCGACCCGCAGGGGCTGGCCGATCTTGCCCATCCCGACCTCGAGCGCCTCGGCCGCGTCACGGACCGCCTGGCCCAGCGCCTCGGCCTCCCAGGTGCAGTGCTCCAGGCGCGCCCGGACCGCCTGCAGCGGCTCGGCCGCCACCGGCCGCAGGTGCTTCTTCGCCGCGCCCGGTTCGAAGCGCTCGAAGTCGGAATAGAACGCGCGACTCTGTTCGACCAGTTCGGCCAGCGTCTCGAAGCGCTCGCGCTGGACGGCCAGCAGGTCGTCCAGCGCCGGGCCCAGTGACGGATCCAGTCCATGATGCGCGAAGTGCCACTTCAGTTCCGGCAGGATGCGCTCGACCGGCGCGGTCTTAAGGTAATGCTGGTTCAGCCAGTTCAGCTTCTCGGTATCGAACCGCGAGGCCTTGCGGTTGACGTCCTCGATCCGGAACAGGCAGACCAGGTCGTCGCGCGAGAACTGCTCGCGGTCGCCGTGGGACCAGCCCAGCCGAGCCAGATAGTTGACCAGCGCGTCGGGCAGGTAGCCCTGCTCGCGCCAGGCCAGCACGCTGACCGCGCCGTGGCGCTTCGACAACCGGCCGCCGTCGTCGCCGAGAATCATCGGCACGTGAGCGAACTCCGGGACCGGGGCACCCAGCGCGTGGTACAGGTTGATCTGGCGCGGCGTGTTGTTGATGTGGTCGTCGCCACGGATGACCAGGTTGATCTTCATATCGAGGTCGTCGACGACCACCGCGAAGTTGTAGGTCGGCGTCCCGTCGCTGCGCTGGATGACCAGGTCGTCGAGTTCGGCATTGGCGATCTCGATCTCGCCGCGCACGCGATCGGCGAAGCGCACGACCCCGTCGTCGGGGTTGCGGAAGCGGATCACCGGCTCGATGCCGTCGGGAACGTCGCTGCGGTCACGGCAGTGTCCGTCGTAGCGGGGTTTCTCGCCCTTCTCCATGGCCGCTTCGCGCAGCGCCTCGAGGCGCTCCTTCGAGCAGTAGCAGCGATACGCCTTGCCCTCGTCGATCAGCCGCTGCACGGTTTCGCGGTACAGCGCCATGCGATCGGACTGGTAGATCGGGCCCTCGTCCGGATCCAGCTCCAACCAGGCCAAGCCGTCCAGGATGAACTGGACCGATGCCGCCGTGGAACGCTCGCGATCGGTGTCCTCGACGCGCAGCACGAACTCGCCGCCCGTCGCGCGCGCAGCCAGCCAACAGAACAACGCGGTGCGGGCTCCGCCGATGTGCAGGTAACCGGTCGGGCTCGGTGCGAAGCGGGTTCGGATGGGGATCGTCATGGCAGGTCCTGGGGCACTGGGCGTCGGTGGCTCACGATCGCCGGAGAATCAACGAGGTCGGCGCAGTCCGGAGGGACCGGCCGCGAAAAAGCGCGACAGTCTAGCAGATCGTTCCGGCCTCACGATCGAGGTCGATTGCAGTATAACGGGGTCCGACTCCACGTCCTCGGTGCGGCCGGATTTCCGTAGTGCGCGAGCCCTCTGGCTACGATGAGCCCTATCCGATACTGCGCGTCCTGCGCGGTCGGCCGCCGTTGCGCGGCCTGCTTGCACTGATCGTACTGCTCGCCGCCCTGTCGGGCCACGACCCCCGGACCGAACTCGAGCGCATCCAGGAGCGCGGTCGGCTGGTCATGCTGACGATCAACGGCGCGACCACCTATTACCTGGGCCCGAACGGCGAGGCCGGTTTCGAATACGACCTGGCGCGGGCTTTCGCCGACTCGCTGGATCTGCCGCTGGAGGTCGTGGTGCTGCCGTCGATCGAGCGCCTGGTGCCGGCGCTGCGCGCACGCCGCGGCGATTTTCTCGCCGCCAACCTGTCGCGCTCGCCGGACCGGCTCGACGACCTGCGTTTCGGGCCGGTCTACGAGCGGGTCGAACCGGTCGTGGTCTATCGACGCGGATCCAGCCGCCCGCGCGAGCCGGCCGATCTCGCCGACGGCCGGCTGGGGATTCTCGACGGAACCAGCTACGCCAACTTTCTCGAGCCGCTGGCCGAGGCCGACGGCGTCGAGTGGCAGGTCTTTCCCGAAGCCAGCATCGAGGACCTGCTCGAAGCGGTCAGTAACGAGGAGCTGGAGTACACCATCCTCGACTCCAACATCCTCGATCTGAACCGGCGTTATTTCCCGGCCGTGCGCCCGGCGTTCGAGATCGGCCCGCTGCAGCCGCTGGCCTGGGCGACCCGGCTCGGCGACGACGACAGCCTGGTCCAGGCCATGCGCGAGTTCTTCGCCGGCGACTCGAGCGGTCCACTGATCACCGAACTGCGCGAGCGCTACTACAGCCACGTCGAGAACTACGAGCCGGTCGGCACCTTCAATTTCATGCAGCAGATGCGCGAGCGCCTGCCAGCCATCCGGCCGCTGCTGGAACAGGCCGCACAGCAGACCGGCCTGGACTGGAGGCTGCTGGCCGCGGTCAGCTACCAGGAGTCGCACTGGGACCCCGACGCCGTCTCGCGCACCGGCGTCCGCGGCCTGATGATGCTGACTCGCCAGACCGCCCGCCAGGTCGGCATCGAGGACCGGCGGGACCCGGCCCAGAGCGTCTCCGGCGGTGCCCGCTACCTGGTCTCGCTGATGGAACGACTGCCCGAGCGGATCGAACAGCCGGACCGGCTGTGGCTCGCGCTGGCCGCCTACAACATCGGGCTGGGACATCTCGAGGACGCGCGCGTGCTGACCGAGCGACAGGGCGCCGACCCCGACCGCTGGGTCGACGTCCGCGACCGCTTGCCGCTGCTGACTCAGGAACGGTACTTCTCGCAGACCCGATTCGGCTACGCGCGCGGCTACGAGGCCTACAGCTACGTCGAGAACATCCGGACCTTCTACGAAATCCTGGTCTGGATGGACGGGCGCGACCATCCGCTGCTCGCCCGGACCGATGCCGCTACGGACGTCGACGATTCGACGCGCCGGGCGCGCGAACCGGACTGACGAGGCAGGAGCCCGAACGGCACCCGGAAAAAAGGAAACGCCCCGGCCGAGGAGGCCGGGGCGTCCAGTACGCGCGCGATGCGTGGAAGCGCCGCCGCGAACCGGATCAGGCCGTGCGGCGGATCAGGGTGCCGGCGCCGAGCGCGGCGACCAGCAGGACCAGCAGCAGCAGGCCCGTGCGGTCGAGCACCGGAATCGCCAGCAGCTCCACCGGGTGGTTCGTGGTGCAACTCGGGCATTCGGGATCGGGATCGTCGCCGCCGGCGGCGACCACGTTGTTGCCGACCGAGCCGGAGGCCAGCATCGACACCTCGGCGCTGTACTGGATCGTGTAGGTCCCGCTGGGCGTTCCGGTCGGCAGCGTGAACGTGTACGGGTTGCTGCCGTCGACGATGAAGCCGTCCGGGTTGCTGACCACCTGGAAATTCGTCAGCCCCGGGTCCAGCGTGTCGGTCAGCACTGCTTCGGCCGAGATCGGGCCGTCGACGATGTCCAGCGTCAGCGTGTAGGTGATCGTATCGCCGATCGCCACGAAGGTGCCGTCAGCCGGGTCGGCGGTCTTGGTCCCACTGATCTGTGGCGGCACACCGCGCAGGCTATCGAACAGCACATAGCTATCGATGCCGAGGTCCGAGAAGTCGGCAATGGCCAGCTTGGCCGTGTTGACCGCGCCGGGGGTGACCGTGGCCTGGCAGGTCAGCACCACCGTG
>Ga0102940_1000147_pt1 | contig 49067 bp, 43 predicted proteins | sample SalPonR2_C_D1_MG_FD_78215 | JGI IMG/M metagenome (GOLD analysis project Ga0102940, IMG submission 78215) | Salt pond soil microbial communities from South San Francisco under conditions of wetland restoration - Salt Pond MetaG R2_C_D1_MG | ecosystem: Environmental > Aquatic > Marine > Intertidal... | reverse complement strand
CTGATGCAGTGTTTCATCCTGGTCGCCGTGTTTCCCCGCGCGGCATGGTTGTGGCGGGTCGCGCGGCTGGAGGCGCAGCCCGATGCGGCGCGCCGCGCCTGGGCGAAGTACTACCGGAACTGCGTGCGGCGGCACGTCTACGCCCACGGCCCGTCGCGGCGCTTCCTGTCGAAGAACGCCTCGTTCACCGGCAGCCTGGAGACCCTGCTCGAAGCCTTCCCCGACGCGGTGCTGCTGGGCTGTTCCCGCGACCCGCTCAAGACCGTCCCGTCGCAGATGAGTTCGCTGGCCCCCGGACTCGAGGCCGTCGGGTTCGAGACCATGCCCTCGGCGCTGCGCGACCGGCTGATCGACCTGCTGAAGTTCTATTACCTGCACCAGGCCGAGGTCGCCGAGCGCCACCCCGACCGGGTCGCGCTGCTCGACAACCACGCCTTGCGCGATCGGCTCGAGCAGACCGTGCGTGCCGCCTTCGATCGGGTCGGGCTGGAACTGACGCCGCAGTTCGCCGAAGCGCTGGCCGAGGCCGGGCGGGCGTCGCGCGGGTTCCGTTCGGGTCACCGTTATGCGCTGGCCGACTTCGGCCTCGACCCTACACGGCTCGAGCGCGAGTTCGCGCCGGTCTATGCGCGCTACCGGTTCGGCGACGCGGCGATCGACGGCGTCCTGCAGACCGGAGGGGCCGCCGCATGAGCGTCCGCGTCGCGTTCGTATCGGACTCCGAGCCTGAGCGCAACGGGGTCGGCGCCTACTACGCCGATTTGATCGACCAGCTTGGCCCCACCGAGGTCGAGACCGCGTTCGTCTGCCCCGGCAACAGTGATCAGAGCGGGTTCTCGTTCCCGCTGCCGGGAGACTCGACGCAGAAGGTCTACCTGCCGTCGCCGCGCCGGCTGTGGCGCGCGCTGCGCGGGTTCGATCCGACCGTGGTCGTGGTCGCGACCCCCGGACCGTATGGTCTGCTGGCGTCGAAGTGGGCACAAGACAAGCAGTTGCCGCTGCTGGCCGGCTTCCATACCCACTACGCGGGCGTGACCGATCTGTACGGCAACGCGATCTTCAAGTACCTGAGCCGCGGCTGGTTCCGCTTCGCCGACCGCACGCTGTTCCGATATGCCGACATCGCGCTCGGCAATTCCGTCGAAATGACCGAACTGGCCGATCGGCTGGGCGCGAAGCGCACGCGGCGGATCGGCACGCTGGTGCCGCGCGCCGTACTGGACACGCCGATCCGCCCGCTCGGGTCCGAGTTCCAACGGGTGCTCTACGCCGGCCGGCTGGCCGCCGAGAAGCGGCTTCATACCGTCATCGACGCGGCGCGTCGCCTGCCGGAGATCGATTTCGTGATGGCCGGCGACGGTCCCCTGCGAGCCGAGGTCGACCGGGCCGCCGCCGAGCTCGACAACCTGACCGCGACCGGCTGGCTGTCCCGGCCGGAGCTGCTCGAACAGATGGACGCCGCCGATGTGCTGGTCCTGCCCTCGGAGGTCGAATCGTTCGGCACCGTGGCGCTGGAGGCGATGGCGCGCGGCCGCCAGGCCGTGGTGACGTCGACGTGCGGCATCATCAACTGGCCGGCGCTGGTCGAGTACCTGGTGGTGTTCGGCCTCGACGACGACCTGGCCGAGGTCCTGCAACGCATCGGCGAGGAACCCGTCGAGGTCCGCCACGCCCGGGCCGAGGCGGGCCGGCAGGCGGCGCATGCGCTCAACCGCAGCAGTCTCGACGATTGGGTCGGGCTGCTGGCCGACCCGCTGGCCGGGTGACGCCGGTGCGGCTGCTGGTCTCGATCCATGACGTGATGCCGGAAACGCTGGACCGGGTCCGACGCATCTTCGACCGCCTGGTCGCCGCCGACCTGACGCCGGTCACGCTGCTGGTCGTGCCGGGTCGCGACTGGACGCCGGAGCACCTGCACGGTCTGCGCGCGCTGGTCGGCGCCGGCGCGGAGCTCGCCGGCCACGGCTGGAACCATGACGTCGAACGAATCCGCGGCCTCAAGCATGCATTGCACAGTGCCTTCATCTCGCGCCGCGCCGGCGAGCACCTCGCCCTGAGCCGCTTCGGCATCCTTCGCCTGATGCTCCGGAACAGGGCGTGGTTCGACGATCACGACCTGCCGGCCCCGGCGCTGTACGTGCCGCCGGCCTGGGCGATGGGCCCGGTGCCGCGCGCCTTTCTGAAGCGCCTGCCGTTCGACCTCTACGAGACCACCGGCGGCGTCTTCGATGCAGGGGCCGATCGCTACCACCGCCTGCCGATGGCCGGCTTCGAAACCGACACCGCCTTCCGCGCCGCCGTCGTCCGCCCATTCAACGCCCTGAACCGCAGCTGGTCCCGATCGAGCAAAAAGCCCCTCCGCCTCGGCATCCACCCGGACGACTTCGAGCTTCGCCTGGCCGACGATCTCGAAGCCATGATCGCTGCCGGCGGCGAGTGCCTGAGTTATCGGGCCTTGGCTTGATCGGGTGTCGGTGGCTTCGTTCTCTCGATGATGGGCGCGAAGACGCAAAGGCGCGAAGAGAAAAACACCAAGTCGGAACTACTGCTGAGAAATCGATCAGCGGGTGAACGATTCCCGAGCCGCGTAGTCGTTTTTTCGCCTTTTCCAGTCTTTACCTGCTTTTCTCTTCGCGCCTTCGCGCCCATCATCTAACGTCAGCCAAGCAAGAAACGCCCAGGTTGAGATTCGGTCAGCGCGGGCATAGATTGAAGGTTCGGACGGCAACGCGGGATGGATCATGAGCAGAACGTTTTCGGGAATCCTGGTCGGTGGCGTCCTTCTGCTCTGCGCGACGGGGCGTGTCGGCGCGGAGGATGATGCGCAGTGGACGTTCGGCGAGCCGCCGAGCCGGCTGGCGAATTCGATGGTCTGCGGGTCGTTGACCGATGAGGACCTGACGGCCGACGATCGTTTCCTTGCGATCGATCCGAGGGCCGGGCTGGCGTTGATGCAGGAGCTGGCCGGGACCTATCCCGACCTGGCCCTTGCCGTCATGCAGTGGTTGCCCGTGGAAGGATGGGTGCCTTCGTTCGGCGCGAAGGGCGAGTTCGAGGGCTACCTGGCGTTCGAACCGGGTGCCGTGGAACTGGGGCCGATCTTCGACCGCCTGGCCGCCGCGATGGACCCGGCGACCGGCTTGTCGGCCGGTGCCATCGACGCACTGCACGCCGAACTGAGCCGGAGCGTCGAACAACAGGATGCCGCGTTGGCAGAAGACGAGGCCCTCCTGATCCGCGGCGACGTCGTCGTCTCCGAGAGCGGCGTCAAGGAGCTTCTGCTTGCCTCGGAGCGGCAGCGCTTCACCGGTCCGATGAGTGAAGGTGTTCCGGTCCGTTCCGACAGCGATGTCGAAATCGCCGTCGTCCTGTCGACCGACTCCGCGCGCGACCTGCCCGTACTCTCCTTCTCCGACGTCCGTGCCCGGGCACCGGTGCATACCGTCGATGCCGTGCGTGTCGTGCGCGGCGAACGATAGCCTGAGCGGACCCTCGACCGCGCCTCTGCGAACGAGTGCTTTTGAAATCTAGTCTTCTGTCTTTCTTCGCGCCTTCGCGCCAATCATCCAGCGGATTCGGCCACCCTCACCCGATCGAAACCACCCCGGCCTCCAGCCAGCGATCGAGACGGCGCGCTTCGGCGTCTTCGAGATCGCCGGCCCGGACCAGGGCGGCGATGCGTTCGGCAGGGCTGATGTCGCGGTCGGCGGACAGCCGGCCGTGGCGCGCGAGGTAGTCTTCGAGCTGTTCGGTCTTGGCGGTCTGGAAGCGTTTGACCTCGCCATCGCGCAGGGCCTCGAGCAGGGCCGGTCCGTTGCCGTCGAGGCTCCGGTTCAATTCCGAGACGGCTTCGTAGAACGTGGCCGTGATCGCTTCGGAGTCCTGCAGGTCGGCGTCGGTCACCGGTGCGGCGTGGCCGCGGCGCCAGCGCTCGATCCAGGCGCGGACGGCGGTGGTGCGGCGGTCGATCGTGGCGGCGCGGTCGTGGTCGAGCGGCAGGGCCAGGTCGATCGCGCGCGCATGGTTGTACTCGCCCAGGGTTTCGATGCCACGCCCGGCGAGGACGACCAGGGTGTCCAGATCGTCGCGAAGCAGGTGGAACAGCGGCACGGCGCCAACGTCCGCCCAGGGATCCAGGGCCGCCACGCCGGCCTCGCGCGCCCAGTCTGCGGCCGGCAGGGTGGGATCGGGCAGGGTGCGTTGTCGGGCGACCGCAAACTCGAAGCGCTCCTCGCTCATCGGCGCCAGTTCGATGACCTGCGGCTCGGGCTCGCCGGCGAAGCGGCGCCAGGCCTCGGCGTCGGCCGGCTGCGATGAAAGGTAAAGCACCTGCCGACCCTCGCGGACCAGTTCCTGGACCGCATCGACCACGGCGCGATAGCGCTCGGGGTCGGTGGTCGCCAGCACTTCGTCGAGGAACAGCGGCAGGTCCGGCCCGCCGTGTTCGTTGCGCTCGAGCCAGGCCAGGCGAAGCGCCAGCAGCAGCTGGATCCGGGTTGCGGTCGACAGTTCGGCGAGGCCGAGCTTCAGTCCGGTCCGTGCGTCCCCGGCGCCGAAGTCGTTGCCGTCGAACTGCAGCTCGAAGCGGGATCGGGTCATGCGGCCGAACAGGTGAGCGGCACGACGAAGCAGCTTCGGCTGGTTGTCGCGTCCGTGGCCGGAACGGGCGCGCTCGATCAGGAACTGGGCGGCCACGGCGTCGATCCGCACGCGGCGGGCATCATCGAGTTCGGCGCGGAGGCGCTCGCGCCCGGCGTTCAGTGATTCCAGTCGACGTTCGCTCAGCGCCGCGCGGCGCTCGCTCTCGATCGTCGCGATGCGTTCGCCGAGATCGTCCCGGGCATCCGCGCGGACTTCGAGCTCGGCCTGCAGATCGCCGAGCCCGGCTTCGTCCCGGGCCTCGACGCGTTCGAGCAGGTCAGGGTAGGCGGCCAGTTCTTCGCGGTGGGTCCGACGGGCATGATCGAGTCCGCGCAGTTCGTCATGGCGGGACTTGTAGTCCAGGTATAACCGCATGCATTCACCGAGCCCGTCGGCATCGCGAACGCCGGCCTTCTGGAGCAGCGTTCGCCGCCGCGCTTGCAGTTCGCGCAGGGCCTGTTCGTTGCGCTCGATGGCCTGGGCCGCCGCTCGAGCTCGCTCGCGGGCGCCCCGCGCCTTGTCGATCCGCTGATCGAAGCGGACCCGCCAGATGCCGAGCGCTTCCGCAGTCCAGGCTTCCGGCGGGCTGTGCCCCGCGCGCTCGAAGCGCGACGCCAGCACGTCATGCTGCTCCTGGATCGCACGTTGGCGCGCGGCGGCCTCGCGTCGCTCCGCGTGCAATCGATCGCCGGCGGTGCGCCATTCCGACAGGGCCTGCAGGCGCAGCCGTCCGCCGGTATCGAGCACCGTGTCGGCATCCAGTCCGGTCGCTTCGGCCGCCGCATCCACGGCTTTCCGTGCGGTCGCCACGCGCTCCTTCGCCGCGGCGATCTCGATCCCGAGGTCGCGCGCGCGTTCGGCCTCGGCGTGCCGGCGCTGCAGCACGGCGAGCTTGCGTTCGAGGTCGTCGAGCCGGCGCGTGACCTCGCCGATTCGCCAGCGCGCCGGTGGCTCGACGGCATAGCCCGGGTAGTGCCGGCGGATGCGCCGGGCGCCGAGCGCGCGTAGGGTCAGAAGAACCAGCTGGACCAGTGGAAGCAGTCCGGCGCAGCCAGTGGCAATCGCCGGCCAGCGAAGGCCCTCGGAGAATTCGAGCCAGGCACCGCCGCCCAGGGCGGCAGCCAGCAGCAGCGTCCAGCCCAGCCAGGCGGCAGGCGTCGGTGCCCCGGCGCGCAACCAGGACCGGAGCGAGCGGACCGCGGAGTCGGTTTCGGCCAGCGCATCCCGGTCCGGCGCCTGCTCGGCGTGGCGTGCACGGCTGCGCTGCAGCTGCTCGCATTCGGCGTGGGCCGTGCTCCATCGCTCGGCCGCTCGTTCGAGCACGGCGAGTCGCTCCGGATCCAGCGCACGTCGCACCGTATCCGGTTGACCGCCGGCCCGTTCGGCGGCGGTGCGTTCGTCGTCTTCCAGCGCCGCAACGCGTTCGCCGAGATCGGCCAGGCGTCGCTCGTCGCGCTCAAGCGTCTGGCGCCGCTCGGCCATCTCGGCGCTGAAGGCGGCCGCCGCATCGACGTCGTCGATACCGATCGTCGCCGAGGCTTCGAGCGCTTGCTCGCGGTCGCGCCGCCGGTCGGCCAGCTCGTGCTCGAGCCGGGTTTCGTCCTCGCCCAGCTGGGTCAAGCGTTCGCCTTCGCTACCGTCGATCCGCTCCATGCCGTCGGGAAAGTCGTCCAGCGCATCCTGCAAGGACGCGATCGATCGCTCGATCCGCAGCAGCTCGCCGGCACGGGCGACCAGGGCCAGTTTGCGCCCGGCTTCGATGCTGGCGTCGCGCTGCAGGCGCAGGTCGTCGAGTGCGTCGACGTCTTCGGCCAATCGGGCCTGCTCGCGCTCCAGGCGATCGACGGCCTGTTCGGCGTCGGCCAGCGACCGGGCGAGGCCGCGCGGACGCGCCGGCACGCTGAATTCCTTCGACGTGGCCAGCGCATCCAGGTCGAAGCCACCGGCCATTGCGCGCTTCAGGGTGGACGCGAATTCGCCTTCGGGCTCGCCCGCCGTTCCCAGCGCATCGGCCCGGACCAGGTACGCCGAGATCGAGCCCGGGCCCGGCCAGTCCGGCCGCTCGACCTCGGCGCCGTCGATACGCCAGCTCCGGGTCGGACCGAGCGCGCGGCCGACGAGGGTCGTTTCCCCGTCGCCGAACTCGGCTTCGATATCGATCTGTGCTGCCTTCGGATCGGGATCCAGAAGCAGGCCCAATGCGCGCAGCAGGCTGGTCTTGCCCGACGCATTCGGCCCGAGGACGATGCTGGCGCGCTCGGCATCGGGCCGGATTTCCAGCGTGCGGTGCAGGCCCGGCAGGGTCCGGATGGTGAGGCGGACGAGCTTCATCGCCGCTGCTCTACCAGCGTGGCCAGCACGGCTCGGCCCGCGCGTTCCAGCGCATCGATGGTGTCGGCTTCGGTGATCGGCTTCGCCACGGCGTGCAGATCGCTGATGCCGCCGGTCGTTCGCAGTCGGTCGCGCGCCTCGGCCACCAGCCGGCGGCGCTGCTCGGAATCCGGGCCGGCCAGCAGCAGAAGATCGCGTGCGAGCAGGCCGGCCGGACTGGCTTCGCGGGCCAGTGATTCGAGATCCAGAGGCGGACCGAAGGCCGCATCGAGGCGGTCGACGAACACCCGACAGCCGAGCTCTTCGAATACCGGGGGAACATCGAGCATTCCACGAACCGTGTTCTGCAGCGCCACGGCCTGGGCATGTTCGCCAACCAGGCGGATTCGCAGCCCCAGAGCATCGGGCAGGGTGTCGGCTTCTGCGCGCCGCCCGACCGCTTCGCGCCCGGCGCGGAGCACCATCGCGTCCAGTGCATCGGGGTGGTCCAGGGGGCTGATGTCGATCACGAGGGCGTCATACGCCAGCGGGGCCAGGCCGATCTGCTGCACCCGGACCTGTCGATCATCGACATCGAGCAACCACGGTCCACGCACCCCGGTCTCGCTGGCGCGCAGCGCGCTGATCGAGCCGAGGTAGCCGGAGGGGCGAGCCGCGTTGTCGCCCGCGGGGTCGGCGAGGTCGGGCTTGTGGATGTGGCCGAGCAGCCAGGCGTCGAGTCCTGCGCGCTCCAGTTCAGCCGAGCTGACTGGCGCATGGACGCTGTCGGACTGGTCGCGGTCGCAGTGCAGCAGGCCGATGCGCGGGCGCGGACCGTCCGGTTCGCTCCAGTCGTTCAGCGGCGACCGGGTGACCCGACGACTGGGAAACGACCAGCCGACCACCGAGCCGATCGACAGCGCGACCGATTCCCAACGTCCGCCGCGGCCGACCAGTTCGAGACCGTCGACATGGTCGGCCAGGCGCGGCAGCACGTGGGTGTCGTGGTTGCCGGCGACCGCCAGCACCCGGATGCCGTCGGCCAGCAGTCGTTCGATGCCGGCGCGCAGCGGATCGTAGCCGGCGAAGAAATCCCGCTCGCGGTCGACCACGTCGCCGGCCAGCAGCACCGCTTCGACGCCGTGAGCGATCGCGGCGTCCACCGAACGCGACCACGCCACTTCGGGGCCGAGCTGGCGCGCATCGCCGGTCAGGGCGTCGGGCAGTGAAACCGGAATCCGGCCCAGGTGCATGTCGCCGACGGCCAGCAGTTTCATCGCGTCAGCCGTGGCATTGGTGGTTGGCGTGCTTGCAGTCCGGCCCGGTGCTGGGTTCGGCCTGCAGCGTCGGATGATCGATCCGGAAGCGCTCGAGCAGCATCGCATTGAGCCGGGCCAGCAGCGCCGGCCAGCGCTCGAGGTCGTCCAGGACCACGTGGGCCGACAGCGCGATCCGCTCGCTGCTGATCTGCCAGATGTGCAGGTCGTGGACGTCGACGACTTCATCGTCCTCGCGCATCGCGGTGCGGACCTCTTCCAGGTTCAGGCGGCTCGGCACGCCCTCCATGACGATGCGGAACGCGGTCTTGAGCAGGCGCACCGCGGCGACGAGGATCAGGCTGCAGATGAGGAGCGAGAGAATGGGGTCGATCGGCGTCCAGCCGGTCAGCAGGATGATCGCACCGGAGGCCAGGGCCGCGACCGAGCCGAGCAGGTCGCCGATCACGTGCAACATCGCGCCGCGGACGTTCAGGTTGCCTTTGCCTCCGTGCAGCACCTTCAGCACCGCCAGGTTCACGAACAGGCCGATCGCGGCCACCACCAGCACGGCCGCACCCTTGACCTCGACCGGGTTCTGGAAACGCTGGACGGCGTTGTAGACGATCACCGCGACCAGCACCAGCATCGCCGTGCCGTTGATCAACGCCGCGACGATCTCGGCCCGGCCGTGGCCCCAGCTGTGGCCGGCGTCGGCCGGCCGCGTGGCGATCCAGGCGGCGATCGCGGCCAGGCCCAGCGAGGTCGAGTCGGTCAGCATGTGGCCGGCGTCGGCCATCAGCGCCAGCGAGCCGCCCCACCAGCCGACGGCGAACTCGACGCCGGCAAAGCAAAGCGTGATCACCAGCGCCCAGCGCAGCGCGCGGCCGGAGCCATGATCGTGGCTGTGATGGTCGTGTTCGTACATCAGCGGTGGATCGCCCGGAGTGATCGGTCGCCAGCGCCGGAGGCCGCGCAAGCGGAGCCGCGCAGGTCCTGACTATCGTCGGATTGGTGGTCGTGTTCGTACACTGGAATCCGGATTGTGGAACGGGTTCCATTCTACGCATCGACGCGGGTCTCTCGGCGGGTAGACTTGCTCGCATGTCCGAGGACTTCCAGCTCCGCCGTCACCGCCGCGCCCGGCGCGTGACCCTGCGCGTCAAGCCCGACGCCAGCCTGGTCGTGACCGCGCCGCCGAGGGTGCCCGAGCGCGTGATCCGCGACTTCCTGGCCGAGCGGGCCGAGTGGATCGAGCGTGCCCGCAGCCGGCTGCAGGTGGCGAGGCAGGGGCGGCCCGGTCATCTCAACGCAACCCACCCGGACCGGATCGAACTGCCGGCGATCGAACGGAGCCTGTCGATCCGCTACGAGACCGGAGACCGCTTGCGCTGGCGGACCCGGGGACCGGACTCGATCGAGCTGACCGGCGCGGACGATCCCGGCGATGCCCGGGCGCTGCTGGTTGCCGTGCTGAAGGCGATGGCGCAGGGGGCACTTGAACCCCGGGCCCGCGAGTTCGCCGAACGCCACGACCTGCGCCCGGGCCGCATTACCTGGCGCAACCCGAACACCCGCTGGGGCAGCTGCTCGGCCAACGGCAACCTGTCGCTGAGCGTGCGGCTTCTGTTGCTGGACGCGCCGGTCGCCGACTACGTGCTGCTGCACGAACTGGCCCACCTCGAGCATCCGAACCACTCGAGGGCGTTCTGGGCCCGGGTCGAATCGATGTGTCCGGACTATCGGCTCCGGGAGCGCGAACTGAAGGCCGCGTCGCGGGCTATTCCGGTCTGGGTCACGGGTTGACGTCAGCGGGTTTGGTCGAGAACTTCGTCGATCGACGGCGGCATCTCGCATTCCGTGCCGAGGCGCTCCGCTGCCCGTCGCATTGCGATCCATTCGCCATACTCGACGAGGTCGGCCAGCGACGCTTCCGTCGCTTCGGGGCCTTTTGCGCGGCCGTTCATCCAGTCTTCCAATGCCCGACACTGCATCCACGTGTTGGCGAGCGTCTTCATCTGAACCAGGCGCTCCGCCCTGGCGGTGTTCCCTTCGGCCTCGGCCCGACGAGCGAGCACTTCGATTGCGAACAGGCGCTCGTAGGCCGTCCTGCCTTCCCTTGCCAGTCGTTCGGCAAGTCCTCTGCAACGGGTATCGAGATCCGGTGATGGCTGCGAACAAACCCGGTCCAACGGGCCGAGGTTCGGCGAGCCGGTCGACCAACTGTACGCCATGGCGAAGCCGACTCGGTCCTGCGGCGTCGCGATCTGCTTCGAGAGATCCGACGGTGCGATGGCGGCATACCAGGTCAACACGAGTTCCGAGGCATGGCTCTGCATGTGGACCGGGTCGGATCGAAGCGCCTGCTCGATCGCGTCGCGATCGAGAAGATGCAAGCGGCTGAGCAGGTTGCCGCGGTCATGCTCGATGATCGCGTCATCGAGGCCGGCCTCGATGCAGAACGCCTCGATCCGGAGCTGTCGGCAGCCGCTCGCCAGCCAGCTCAGCGCTGCACCGTCGGTCGTCCGTTCGATCCGGCTCTCGAGCGCTTCGAGCAGCCGGTCTTCGGACAATTCGACCGGATGGTCCGCCGTCAGCAGGTAGGCCAGCCCGGCCGCGCGCTCGCGGTCCGTATCCGACGCCAGCATCTTGCGTGCGACCGTTTCGATGGCGGTCTCGAACTGCCGCCGGTCCATTTCGGCCTGCTCGGATCGCGAATCCGGCTCCGAACAGTCCACGCCCTGTCGCTCGGCCAGCCGATCCCAGGCTTCGAACTCGCCGTGGCGTTTCAGCAGGCCGATGAATTCGCGGATGCCGGCGTCGTCCATCGCCATCAATTCCGGTTCCAGCGCGGCCATCTGGCAGGCGGCGCGGTCGCTGGCCAGGGTGGCGGCCGCGCGTTCTTCATCGCCGGCCGGTTCGCCGCGGCGCTGGATGGCGCGGCCGATCATGAAGCCGAGCATCGACTCGCCGCCGTCGACCATGCGGCCGGCCAGCTGCTGGCAGGCGCGGTCGAGTTCGGCGCCCGGGGTGGCGCTGCGGCAGGTCTCGGCCAGCGGCGCGAGCGATGGAATCGCCCAGGCGGCGGCAATCGCGAAGGCCTGGCCCAGCCGCTCGCCCGGCGTCATATCCTCCCCGGCTGCTGGCGCACGACTCCATGCGTCGTACCAGGCCTCGACCAGCGCGAAGTAGTGCATGGATTCGCCGCGCGTTGCCAGCACCAGGTCGGCGATGTCCTCTTCGGGATCCAGTGCGGCGCGGGCGAACAGGTTGGCGCTGTCGTAACGGACGATCGCATCGTCGAGGCCGGCGTCGATGCACTGGCGCTGGATCCGGACCGCCTGGCAGGCGTGGGCCAGCCACAGCATCGCCGCGCCGTCGGTGGTGCCGCGCACCGCGTCGATGATGGCTTCGGCCGAGCCCGCGGCGTCCCGCTCGGCCAGGACCACCAACGCGGCCGCACGCAAACGGGGTTCGGCCTGTTCGGACATCCACTCTGCGGTGGCTCGGATCGGGTCGGGCGGCGACGCCGAGGCCGGAGCGTCGGTCTCCGGATCGACGGCCAGCGCCGGTGCGCTGCAGGCCATCAGGGTGGCCAGGACGAGGACGCTCAGCCGGCGGACGATGGCGCCCGGCCAGTTCGCGAAAAGCGCGGAATTCTGGAGCATGGAGGAGTTCCCGTACGTGCCAGCGTTATGGGTCAATCTAGCATGGGTAAACAGCCGGTTCAGGCCTCGGCTTTCAGCGCCTCAAGCTGCTCTTCGGCCGCCATCCACGCGGTTTCCAGCGCGTCGAGTTTCTCGGTCAATTCGCCGTTTTCGGCCAGCAGTTTCTGCAGTTCATCCGCGCGGTCGGATTCGTACAGCGACGGATCGGTGAGGGTCTGCTGGACTTCGCTGCGTCGGGCTTCGATTCGCTGGATGTCCCTGGTCAGCTTGTTGACCTTGTTGGTCAGCGGTTTGAGCTTCTCTCGGATCCGGGCTTTCCTTCTTCGCTCGTCCTTCTTCGAGCCGCCGTCGTTGTTCGACGCGTTGGACGGCTTGCCGGTCGCTTCGCCGCCGCCCGACAGACGCTGGCGGTAGGCGGGCAGGCCACCGGGGAAGGGGTGGACGTTGCCGTTGTCGACCAGCCAGAAGGCGTCGACGGTCTCGTTGAGCAGGTGGCGGTCGTGCGAGACGGTGACCACGGCGCCCTCGAAGCCCTGCAGCGCGACGGTCAGCGCGTGGCGCATTTCGAGGTCGAGGTGGTTGGTCGGTTCGTCGAGCAGCAGCAAGTTCGGCGCGCGCCAGATGATCATCGCCAGCACCAGCCGGGCGCGCTCGCCGCCGGACAGCCGCGAACACGGGTCGGTGGCCAGGTCGCCGGAGAACGCGAAGCCGCCGAGAAAGTTGCGCAGCTTCTGCTCCGGCGTTTCGCCGGCGATCCGCGACAGGTTCAGCAGCGGGCTGGCCTCGGTGTCGATCTGTTCGACCTGGTGCTGGGCGAAATAACCGATCGTCAGGTGGCGATCGACGTGCAGATCGCCGCCCAGCGGTGCGAGGTCGCCGGCCAGGGCCTTGACCAGGGTCGACTTGCCGGCGCCGTTGATGCCGAGCAGGCCGATCCGGTCGCCGGCCGCCAGGTTCAGCGATACATCGTCCAGCACGCGGTGGTCGCCGTAGCCCAGCGCCACGCCGTCGAGCTTGATCAGCGGGTCGGCGGCGCGGCCCGGCTCGGGAAATTCGAAGTCGAAGGGACTGTCGGCGTGGGCCGGTGCGATCTTCTCCATCCGGTCCAGCGCCTTGATCCGGGCCTGGGCCTGCTTGGCCTTGCTGGCCTTGGCGCGGAAGCGGTCGATGAAGGACTGCAGGTGCGCGGCCTTGCGCTGCTGCTTGACGAACTGGGCCTGCTGCAGAACCATCTTTTCGGCGCGCTGGCGCTCGAAGTCCGAGTAGCTTCCGCTGTAGCGGTTCAGCGTCTGGTGCTCGACGTGGACGATGTCGTCGACGACCTCATCGAGGAAATCGCGGTCGTGCGAAATCAAAATCAGCGTGCCGGGATAGCGCTTGAGCCAGTCTTCCAGCCAGACCACGGTCTCGAGGTCGAGGTGGTTGGTCGGCTCGTCGAGCAGCAGCAGGTCCGACGGGCTCATCAGCGCCCGGGCCAGCGACAGCCGGATGCGCCAGCCGCCGGAGAACTCGCCGACGGCCTTGTCGTGCTCGTCGGCGGCGAAGCCGAGGCCGTTCAGCAGGCTTCCGGCGCGGGCCGGGGCGTCGAAGCCGCGGGCGTCGTCGAAGGCCTGGTGGGCATGCGCGATGCGCTCGCCGTCGCCGGAGGCATCGGCGGCCTCGACTTCGGCTTCCGCTTTTCGATAGCGAGCATCGCCGTCGAGCACGTAGTCGAGGGCGGTCCGGTCCAGCTCGGTGATCTGCTGGGCCATGTGGGCCACGGTCCAGTCCCTCGGAATCCGCAGGTTCCCGGTGTCGGCCTCGATCCGGCCGAGCAGCAGCGCGAACAGGCTGGACTTGCCGCAGCCGTTGGCGCCGACCAGGCCGATCTTCTGGCCCGCGTGGACCGTCAGGTTCGCGTCGACCAGCAGGGGCTCGGTGCCGCGGCGCAGCGTGATGTTCTCGATCTGGATCATGCGGGGAATCGGGTCCTGAAGCGCACCGTGGAGTCGGGAGCCGAAGCGTAGCGCATCAGGCCGCCGCGCCGTGCCGCGGGTTCAGTCGGCGCGCGGTTCGAGGATCTCGACCAGCCGTTCAATGCGGCGCGCGCGGCCGGAGCGCGCGTCGGCGCCGGGATCGTTCAGCGCCGAGTGATCGGGGCGGATCCGGGCGCGGGCCAGCAGGCCGCGGAGTGCCGCGATGCGGGGCGCGTCGAGTTCGGCCAGGCCGGCCTCGACCGGCGCGGTACTGGCGTGGCCGCGCTGCTCGAGTGCGGCGACCAGCGCCAGCTGGCGGCCGGCCAGGTGCAGTAACGCGGCGTCGTCGGCCTGCAGCCGCAGCTGGCCGCGGGCGCGGTCGATCAGCCGGCGGCCGGGCAGCCAGGCGATGCCGACGCCGCCGCCGACCAACGCGCCGGTCACGGTGCCGGCCCCCAGCGACAGGCCGCCGGTGGCCAGGTCGAAGGCCGCGCCCGCTGCGGCGCCGGCACCTGTGCCTGTGCCGGTCCGGCGGGCGGTGTCGGCGCGAAGCGCCGGGTCGAACGGACTGGCCGCCCAGCGGCCGTCGGCCAGCGGCAGGTCCAGCGCGGCGTAGCGCACCGCGTCGAAGCGATACAGCGTCAGCAGCTCGTCGACGCAGCGCTGCTCGCGGGCGGCAACGCGTTTCTTCAGCAGGTCGAGGCCGGTTCGTTCGGCAGCGGCGTCCTCTGTGCGAACGGTCTGTTCGGCACCGGCTGCGTCGACCAGCAGCTCGGCGATCGCGCGCAGGGCCGCGGCGTGCTGCCACGCTGCGCGCTCCCGGCGATCCTCGACCAACCGCTCGAGGTCGCGACCGCGACCGTCCAGCAGGGTCGCGAGCTTTCGCCACAGCCCGGCCTCGACGTCGAGCGAGAAGGCGACGGTGTCGAACTCGGCCACGGCATGCAGGTTGACCCGGGCCAGCGCCTCTCGCCACTCGGCTGCGCGGTGCTGCCGCTCGGCGACGAAGTTGAGCACCGGCAGGATCGGCCGCGCGCACAGCGCGAGGATGGCCAGTTCGTCCTGGTACTTGCCGAGCACCGGCTCACGCGCGTCGATGACGTACAGCGCGCAGTCGGAGACCAGCAGCTGCTCGAGTACCCGGCATTCCTGGTCGAAGCGCCGGCGCGCGGCGGCGTCGTCGAGCAGTGCGCGGATCCGGTCCGGTCCGTCGTGACGGCCGCCGCCGGCGGCCTCCAGCGCGTCGAACAACGCCCCGGCGTCCTCCAGTCCCGGCGTGTCGTAGAGCTCGACGAGCGTCCGGTCGCCGGCCACGAGCGCGGCGCCCTCGACCTGGCGGGTGGTCGCGGCGGTCGGCGCCACCTCGCCGAACCGGGCGTCGCGGGTCAGCGTGCGCAGCAGGGACGTCTTGCCGGTGTTGGTGTGGCCGACGACGGCGACCTGCAGCGGCGTTGCGCGTTCGGACCTCATGTCAGTCGTCGACCTCCGGCGGATCCAGCTCGTAGTCTGCCGCCAGCCGCGCCCAGTCCGCGGCGCGCGCCCGGGCGTCGCCACCGCGCGCGGCCCACTGCGGCCGTTCGATCAGACGCAGTTCGACCGGGGCGATCGCGTCGAGCTCGGCCAGCCAGCTGCCGGTGCCTCGATCCGGCGTGCGCAGCATCGAGCACAGCGCGATCACGGCCCGGGGCCGCGGCCGGCGTGCGGCCAGTGCGTCGAGAAGCGCGCGTTTCGAGGCGCGGTCGTCGGCATGGCCCAGCCACTCGGCGTCGGGCGCCCGTTCGGCCTGTTCGGCGGGCGGTGTCTCCAGCTCGACGCCAACGGCAACCGCCGGGCCGGACCCGGCCTCGGCTCGGGGCCGCGCACGTTGGCCGAGACGCTCGGGCGGCGCCGAACCGACACGGCCGGTGGACGCGGCCGGCGCGGTCTGCAATACCCCGGCCAGCGCCACGTAGCCGGGCCGGCTGCGATCCAGTGCCAGTGCATGCCGGCGGTGCGCCAGCAGGAACGCGATCGCCAGCAGCAGGCGCGGCAGCAGGCCGAGCAGCGCGAGCAGGGCCAGCAGCACGCCGGCCCACAGGGTGCGGTCCTCGGCCGGTGAGCGGTCGATCAACAGCGCCGCGATCGCGGCGCGGCTCGGCGCCTCGATGCCGGGCCACAGTGCGGCGATCCGGCCCAGTGCTTCGATCACCGGTGCGAGCAGGTCCGGACCGAGCAGGGTCGACCCCCAGGCGAAGTCGAAGCGCAGCCCGACGAAGGCCGCGGCCAGGAATCCCAGCGCGCCGGCCAGGTAGCCGGCCCAGAACAGGTGTGTTGCGGCACTGGCCAACCGGCGGCCGCCGCTGCGGCCGTACTCGGCCAGCGCCCCGGCCAGCGCCCGGCCGCGTGCGGAGGCATCGAAGCGGCGGGCCAGGCCGGCCGCGGCCAGCCAGACGGCCCGGCCGGGCAAGCCGCCGGCCTCGCTGCGCGGCCACAGCCAGACCAGCAACCACAGACCCAGCATCAGCGTGGGCAGCGCGAGCAGGGTCAGCAGCGCCCAGGACAGCTGGACCACGTCGTCGCTGCCGAGCAGTGCCCGCGCCGCGGCCGCGCCGAGCAGGCCGCCGAGCAGGGCCAGCGCGATCAGCCCGAACCGAACGCCGGCCAGCGCGCGGCCGATCGGGCCGGCCATGCGGCGACCCTCGGGATGCAGGCGAGCGCGCAGCGCGATGCGCTCGGCCAGCGGGCCGTCCGAGCGGGCCGCCCGCCGGGTCGCCGGATCGTCCAGCGACGGACCGCCGTCGGCGTCTTCGACGCGGCGCAGCGCTTCGCATTGCAGCCAGTTGCGCGGACTCAGCTGCGGTTCCGGGGACGGTCGCGAGGGCGGGATGGTCATGGTCGGCAAGGATACCCCGGGGGCGATTCGGCGCTCGATGTGCTGCGCCGGCGTGAAGACTTGACACCGATCAACTCGATCGGAGCGGCGCGCCACGAAAATGTCGCCCGAACGCTGCCATCGGAATAAAAAGCTCATGGAACAAGCAACGACGTACGATGATCGGGTCGCGTCCGGCTCCACCGCGACGACCTACAACGATCGGGTGGTCAAGCAGTTCGCGGTCATGACCGTGGTCTGGGGGATCGTCGGAATGACCGTCGGCGTCCTGATCGCCGCGCAACTGATCTGGCCGGACCTCACCTACGGCATCGAATGGCTGAGCTACGGCCGGCTGCGCCCGCTGCACACCAACGCGGTGATCTTCGCGTTCGGCGGTTCGGCGCTGTTCGCTACCAGCTACTACGTGGTGCAACGGACCTGCCACGCGCGATTGTTCGGCGGACCGCTGATCGGCTTCACGTTCTGGGGCTGGCAGGCGGTGATCGTCGGCGCGGCGTTGACGCTGCCGCTGGGCATCACCATGGGCAAGGAATACGCCGAGCTCGAGTGGCCGCTGGCGCTGCTGATCGCCGTGGTCTGGGTGTCCTACGCGATCGTGTTCTTCGGGACGATCGCGAAACGGCAGATCAAGCACATCTACGTAGCCAACTGGTTCTACGGCGCGTTCATCCTGACCATCGCGGTGCTCCACATCGTCAACAACCTGTCGATTCCGGCCGGCATGTGGAAGAGCTACCCGGTCTACGCCGGTGCGGTCGACGCGATGGTGCAGTGGTGGTATGGCCACAATGCGGTCGGCTTCTTCCTGACCGCCGGCTTCCTCGGCATGATGTACTACTTCGTGCCGCGCCAGGCCGGCCGGCCGATCTACTCGTACCGGCTGTCGATCGTCCACTTCTGGTCGCTGATCGCGATCTACATGTGGGCCGGTCCGCACCACCTGCACTACACCTCGCTGCCGGACTGGGCCCAGACGCTCGGCATGGTGTTCTCGCTGATCCTGCTGGCGCCGAGCTGGGGCGGCATGATCAACGGGATCATGACGCTGTCCGGCGCCTGGCACAAGCTGCGCACCGACCCGATCCTGCGCTTCATGATCGTCGCGCTGTCGTTCTACGGCATGTCGACCTTCGAAGGGCCGATGATGTCGATCAAGACGGTCAACTCGCTGTCGCACTACACCGACTGGACGATCGGCCACGTGCACTCCGGTGCGTTGGGCTGGGTCGCGATGATCTCGATCGGCAGCCTGTACACCCTGTTCCCACGGCTGTGGGGCGTCGAGAAGATGTATTCGATCAAGGCGATCGAGTGGCACTTCTGGACCTCGACCATCGGCACCGTGCTGTACATCACCGCGATGTGGGCCGCCGGCCTGATGCAGGGCCTGATGTGGCGCACGTTCAACGACGACGGCACGCTGACCTACACCTTCATCGAGGTCCTGAAGCGCACCGAACCGTTCTACATGCTGCGCCTGCTCGGCGGTGTCGTGTTCCTCAGCGGCATGGTGTTCATGGTCTGGAACGTCTACAAGACCTGGCAGAACGCCCCGGAACGCAACAAGGCCGTGGCCATCCCGCAGCCGGCCTGAAGGAGAGACCGACATGGCACATGAAACAATCGAGAAGAACATCGGCCTGATGGCCGTGCTGATCCTGGTCGTCATCAGTCTCGGCGGGTTGACCCAGATCGTTCCGCTGATGTTCAAGGCGACGATCGTCGAGCCGGCCGACGGCGTGGAGCCCTACAGCGCGATCGAGCTGGCCGGGCGCGACGTCTACATTTCGGAGGGTTGCTACGGCTGTCACAGCCAGCAGATCCGTCCGTTCCGGTCCGAGACCGAGCGCTATGGCCACTATTCGGTCGCCGGCGAGTTCGTCTACGACCGGCCGTTCCAGTGGGGCTCGAAGCGGACCGGGCCCGACCTGGCCCGGGTCGGCGGCAAGTACTCCGACGACTGGCACGAGCTTCACCTGATGGACCCGCGCGCCGTGGTGCCGGACTCCAACATGCCGGCCTACCCGTGGCTGGCCGAGAAGATGGTCGATCCGGCCGATATCCAGGGCCGGATGCGCGCGCTGCGCCGCGTAGGCACGCCGTACAGCGACGAGCAGATCGCGGCCGCTGGTGACGACCTGATCGGCGTCACCGAGCTGCAGGCGGTGATTGCCTACCTGCAGGGCATGGGGCAGGACTGGACCGGCCAGCGCACCGCGCCGGCGGTCGCCGGAGGCAGCCAGTGAGCGGCGGCATCGTTACATTGCTGTCCCTGCTGGGCTTCCTGGCCATCGTCATCTGGGTCTTCATTGTCAAGCGCCGCGAGGATTTCGACGAGCAGGCTCACCTGCCGCTCGAGGATTCCGACGACGAACGCGACGCCGCTGAATACGAGAATCGGGAGAAGGAGTCATGAGCACGTTCTGGCACTGGTACATCATCGCCCTGACGATCGGTACGCTGGTCGTCACGGTCTGGTTCCTGGTCTGGTCCCAGAAGCTGCGCGTCGAATCGAAGAAGGAAGACGACGGCAGTGAAACCACGGGGCACGTCTGGGACGGCGATCTGCGCGAACTGAACAACCCGCTGCCGCGCTGGTGGATCGGCCTGTTCTGGATCACGATCGCGTTCTCGATCATCTATCTCATCCTCTACCCGGGCCTGGGACGGTACGAAGGCGTACTGGGCTGGACGCAGGAAAAGCAGTACGAGGAAGAGATGGCCGACGCCCGCGCGGCGTTCGAATCCCGATTTGCCGAGCTGGCCAACATGGAGCTCGAACAGCTGGCGGTCAATGACCAGGCCGTGGACATGGGGCGCAACCTCTATGCCCACAATTGCTCTACCTGTCACGGCGTCGACGCACGCGGTGCCACCGGCTATCCGAACCTCACCGATGGTCACTGGATCTGGGGTTCCGAACCGCAGCAGGTGCTGACGTCGATTCTCAACGGCCGCCGCGCCGCGATGCCGCCGTTCGGCGACGCGCTGGGCGAGGAGGGCGTGACGCGTACCGCGATCTACGTCCAGCAACTGGCCGGGCAGGACGTCGACGATACGATGGCGGCGGCCGGGCGTCAGCACTACATGCAGGTCTGTGCGGCCTGCCATGGACCGGAAGGCAAAGGCAATCCGATTCTCGGGGCACCGAACCTGACCAATGGTGTCTACACCTACGGCGGTGACCTCGACACGATCCGCGCGACCATCCGGAACGGTCGGGCCGGGGTGATGCCTGCGCAGAAGGACCTGATCGGCGAGACGCGGACCCGGCTGGTCACGGCCTACATCCTGAGCATGCAGGACCGGTTCGGCGGCGGAGAGTGACGGCATGAGCGAGACGACGGGCAGCTTCATCGAGCATCCGCCTCGCCCCCTGGCCCAGCGCCTCGGGGCGATCCTCTGGCCGTCGTTCTTCGCCGCCGGGGTTGCGACCATGGTGCTGTTCGCCTTCGTCGATCCGATCGACCTGGCGATGATCAGCTTCCCCGGGGTCGAGATCTCGCGCCAGGCAGGCTATACGATCGCCTTCCTCGGCTTCTGGGCCGGCTTCGCTTCGGCCTGCACCTTCACCTGGCTGCTGTTGAGGCCCCGATCGCGGTTTCACTGACGGACGGCGGATTCCATCGGATTTCTCGTCCACAGATGAACACGGATGGACAGAGATCAGGAATGGAAGGGCAGGCGTGAACGCCGGGGGGCGATCGGCATCATTAGTGTGGCTTCCTGTCCCGGCCATCGAATCGCGCATCCGTGCCGGAGTTCGAGGGTTCGCTCGAGAATGCAGCCGCTCCAGGCCGGTCCGATCGCTTCACTTCTCAATCCGTGTTCATCTGTGGACATCTGCACTTCGAGGTCTGAATAGGAAATGAGCAACGCATCGAAAACCGAATCGCCCGAGGAGCTGGCGCTCTACGTCAAGGCGCCGAAGGTCTATCCCCGCGAAGTGTCGGGTCGGTTCTCACGGTTGCGGGTGCTGGCGGCATGGGTGTTGCTGGGGCTGTTCTACGTGCTGCCGTGGATCAACCTGGACGGGACGCAGATCGTGTTGTTCGACCTGCCGGCGCGCGAGTTCCACGTCTTCGGGCTGACGTTCTGGCCGCAGGACTTCTTCATGCTGGCGCTGCTGCTCGCCATCGCGGCGATCTCGCTGTTCTTCTTCACTGCCCTGGCCGGACGGCTTTGGTGCGGCTACGCCTGTCCGCAGACCGTCTGGACCGAGGTGTTCCTGTGGATGGAGCGCTTCGCAGAAGGGCCGCGCAACAAGCGCATGCGGCTCGACAAAGCGCCGTGGACGGCCGAGAAGGTTCGCAAGAAGGCGCTCAAGCAGTTCCTGTTCATCACCTTCTCGCTGTGGACGGGGATCACCTTCGTCGGCTTCTTCACGCCGATCCGCGAGCTCGTCCCGTCGCTGATGGCCTTCAACGCCGGCGGCTGGGAGGTGTTCTGGACCTTCTTCTACGGGTTCGCGACCTACGGCAATGCCGGCTACCTGCGCGAACAGGTCTGCAAGTACATGTGCCCGTACGCACGCTTCCAGTCGGCGATGTTCGACGACGACAGCCTGGTCATCTCCTATGATCGTGAGCGCGGCGAACCGAGAGGCAAGCGGCGCAAGGATGCCGACAAGGATGCACTGGGCCTCGGCGACTGCATCGAGTGCCAGGGCTGCGTGCAGGTCTGTCCGACCGGCATCGACATCCGCGACGGTCTCCAGATCGAGTGCATTGCCTGTGCGGCCTGCATCGACGTATGCGACGAGGTCATGGACAAGATGGGCTACCCGCGCGGGCTGATCCGCTACACGACCGAGAACGCGCTGGCCCACAAACCGACCCGCGTGCTGCGGCCGCGCCTGTTCATCTATCTCGGCGTGCTGCTGGCGTTGGTGGCGCTGTTCGGCCTGGTGCTGACCGGCCGCGAAGCCGTGCACGTCGACGTGCTGCGCGACCGCAACGCGCTGTACCGAATGGCCGGAGCCGAGATCGAGAACCCGTTCTCGCTGAAGATCACCAACCGCACCGAGCAGGTGCAGCGACTCTCGCTGTCAGCGTCCGGGCTGGAAGGACTGCGCGTGGTCACGCCGACCGGCGCGATCGAAGTCCCGGCCGGCGAGGTCGTGGATCGGCCGATGACGCTGTCGGTGCCCGCAGACCAGGCCGGTCCCGGTATGCAGACGATCGAGATCCGGCTCCGGGCCGAAGACGACGAAGGCCCGCAGGCAACGGCCGAGACGCGCTTCTTCGTGCCGTCCGGCGACCGCTGAGGCGTGGCTCCGGGCGTCGGCCCGGACCAGATGCCTAGACGCCGTTCCGGGCCGCTCGAGCCATCGGCCGAACGCGCTTCGAATCGGCTCGGTGATCGGCAGGTCCGATCGATTCCGGGGCGTACAATGGCGTGAATGTTTGATGCCCATCAACCCGGCGGCGCCGCCCGTCGGAGAAGATGCGTTAAATGCTGGAGACCGCGATGCAGCGCACCGATTCTTCCCCCTGGTACAAGCAGTTCTGGCCCTGGTTCATCCTCGCCATCCTCGGCTGGGGCGTGGTTTCGTCGACGACGACGCTGATCGTCGCCGTCAGCAACCCGCCGCAGATGATGACCGGCGATTACGCCAAGCTCGGCAAGGCGCTGGTCGATACCCACGTGCGCTTCGACCGGGCCGAAGCGCTGGGACTGGCCGGCCGGCTGGCGCTGAGCGAACGCGATCTGCGGCTGGACCTGCAGGCGGCCGATGCCGCGTCCCTGGGCGACCGCATCATGCTGCTGGCCCAGCACCCGACCGACGCGGCACGGGATCGCCAGCTGGTGCTGACGCGCCTGGCCGACGGTAGCTATGCCGGCCGGGTCGAAGCGCTGCCGACGCGCGGTCGGATCATCGTCTCGGACCTCGAACAGAGCTGGTGGATTTCGTCGGCCTACGAACTCGATGCGGGCGCGCTGGATCTCCGGCTCGAGCCGGAGCACCTCTGATCGCGCGGCCCCGGACCGTCCCATTCACCGTGGACCGCGCACGCCGCCGCTGAATCATCGATGAACCCGTCATGAGCCAGACTCCTTGTTTCCACTGCGGCGAACCGGTGCCACCCGGTGTCGATCTCACGGTGGACATCGACGGCGACGCGAGGCCGATGTGCTGCACCGGTTGCCGCGCCGTGGCCCAACTGATCCACGAGTCCGGGCTCGGCCGCTACTACGACTTCCGCGACCGGCTGCCGGAGCGCCCCGAAGCCGATTCGGTCGGCGACTACGCCGCCTGGGACCGCGACGCCGTGCTGGATTACCACGCGACCGCGCCGACCGGCGACCGTCGCAGCATCGTGCTGGTTCTCGAGAATGTTCATTGCGCGGCCTGCGCGTGGCTGGTCAATCACTACCTTTCGGGATTTCCAGGGGTGGCCGAAAGCCGTCTCGACGTCGGCGACGGGCGGCTGCGGCTGAGTTTCGATCCGGCGGCCACGCCGCTGTCGCAGCTGGCCGCGGCGCTGGACCGGCTCGGTTATCCACCGCACCTGGACACCCCCGATTCCGGCGTCGAGCGCGATCGAAACGAGCGCCACCGGATGCTGCGCTACCTGATGGTCGCCGCACTCGGCATGATGCAGGTCATGAGCTATGCGCTGGCCAAGTACATCGGTGCGGGCTCGTTCGGAACGGCGGGCGGGATGGATGCCGAGACCGAAGAGTTCTTCCGGTTGATCAGCATGCTGGTTGCCGTGCCCGTGGCGCTGTATGCCGGCCAGCCGTTCTATCGCTCGGCGCTGCGGCACCTGATGCAGCGCCATCTCGGAATCGACGTGCCGGTGGCCGCCGCGCTGCTGATCGCGCTGTTTTCCAGCGTGTTGATCACGCTGTTCGGCGAGGGCGAGGTCTATTTCGATTCGGTCGTGATGTTCCTGTTCTTTCTGTTGCTCGGTCGCTTCGCCGTGATGGTGGCGCGCCAGCGCTCCGGCGCGGTGCACAGCGCGCTGGCCCGCGCGCTGCCCGACCAGGCGCGGCGGATCACCGACAGCGGCACCGAGACCGTCGGTGTCGTCGAGCTGGCCGCCGGCGACTGCGTGCTGGTCGGCGACGGTGAAGTCGTGCCGGCCGACGGTCGGGTCGTCGAGGGCCGCGGTCGCGTCGACGAGTCGCTGCTGTCGGGCGAATCCGAGCCTCGCGGCCGCGTCGCCGGCGATGCCGTGCTGGCCGGCAGCCTGGTCGCCGGCGGCTCGTTGACCGTGCAGATCGAAGCGGTCGGCCAGGCCACCGTGATCAGCGGCATCATCGAACTGCTCAGCGAAGCACGCCGGCGTCGCCCACGGCTGGCCCGGTTGGCCGATCGCGCGGCCGGCATCTTCATCGCCGTGATCCTGGCCTCGACGGTGGTCGCGGGTATTGCCTGGAGTCTGCACGACCCGTCGCGGGTCATCCCGATCACGCTGGCGATGCTGGTCGTGGCCTGCCCCTGCGCGCTGGCGCTGGGCACGCCGACCGCGCTGGCCGCCGCCACCCGCAGCCTGGCCGAGCAGGGCGTGCTGACCGCGAACCCCGACGCGCTGGAGTCGCTGCCCGACATCACCCACGTCATGCTCGACAAGACCGGTACGCTGACCGAGCCGCGGATGGCCATCGTCGACGTCCGTGCCGCTGAGCCCGACCGCGCGCTGGCCGTCGCCGCGGCCCTGGAGCGGGCCAGCGCGCACCCGATCGCCAGCGCGTTCCGGCCCCACGACGACGGGCGCCCGGTGACCGACGCCGACAGCCTGGCCGGGGCCGGGGTCAGTGCCGAGATCGAGGGCCGGCGCTGGTGGCTGGGCCGGGCCGACTGGGTCGCCGGGATGACCGGACATTCGATCGATGTTCCGGCCGAGGGAATCTGGATCGCGTTGGCCAGCGACGAGGCGGAGTCGGTTGCGACCTTCGGCATCGACAGCCGGCTCCGTCGTGGTGCGAGAGCGCTGGTCGAGGGTCTTCAGCAGGCCGGCATCGAGGTCCGGCTGGCCTCCGGCGATCGCGCGTCGAACGTCGACCGGCTGGCTGCGCAGCTGGGCATTGTCCACGCCGAATCCGGCATGTCACCGGAAGACAAGCTCGCCCGGATGGCCGATCTCCAGGGACGTGGCGCGCGCGTGGCGATGGTCGGCGACGGGATCAACGATGCGCCGGTCCTGGCCGGAGCCGACATCGCCATCGCGCTGGCCGAGGGCGCGGCGATCGCGCGGACCCAGGCCGACCTGGTCGCCACCGGTCGCGACCTGCGCCCGCTGGTCGACCTGTTCCAGCGTGCGCCGAAGGTGCGCCGGGTGATCCGCCAGAACCTGACCTGGGCGCTGACCTACAACATCTCTGCGCTGCCGCTGGCCGCGGTCGGGCTGGTTCCGCCCTGGGCGGCCGCGATCGGCATGTCGGCCAGTTCGCTGGCGGTGGTGCTCAACGCGCAGCGACTGGGCCGCCGGACCACCATCGAGCGCGGCCGCCCGGCACCGGCCTCCGGCGAGGCTGCCCCGGGCACGGCATGAAGATCATCTACCTGCTGATCCCACTGTCCCTGCTGCTGCTTTCGCTGGCCGTCTGGGCGTTCTTCTGGGCCGTTCGCAATAACCAGTTCGACGACCTGGAAACCCCGGCGCTGGACGTGCTCGAGGACGAGGACGACGTCCGACGCCGCCGTGAGTCGCGTGGCGAGAACGTCGGTTCGAGCGACGAGGGCCGGGGATGACCCCCGGCGCGGCCCTGGTCACCGGACTGCTCGCCGGGCTGTTCGGTTCGCCCCATTGCGTGGCGATGTGCGGCGGGATCCTCGCCGTCCTGCATGGCCAGGTGCCGCGCGGACGGGATGCGCTGGCGGCCGGGTTCCACGTCGGCCGCCTGACCAGCTACCTGATCCTCGGCCTGCTGCTGACCGCGCTGGGGATGCTGCCCGAGCAGGTGCTGCCGGCCGGCGGGGTGGGGGTCCTGCGCGTCGCACTGGGCCTGTTGCTGGTGCTGATCGCGGCCTACATCGCGCTGCCGGGCCGCCTGCGCGACGTCCTCGGCGAGGCCGCTGCGCCGCTGACCCGGCGCGTGATGCCGTTGTTCGGCCGCATGCTGCCGGCCGATCGCTTCGACAAGGCGGTCGGGCTGGGGCTGCTCTGGGGGCTGCTGCCGTGCGGGCTGCTCTACGGCGTGCTGGCCGCCGCCTGGCTGCTGGCCGACCCGGTCGCGACCATCGCGCTGGTGCTGGGCTTCGGTCTGGGCACGCTGCCGCTGCTGCTCGGCGGCGGGCTGGCCGTGGCCCGGCTCCGGAGCCGGCTCAGGGCCGTCTGGCTGCGCGGCACAGCGGCCACCGTGGTCGCGCTGACCGGCGTACTGGTCGCGGCCGGTCCGTGGCTGGCCCACGCGACCGACCATTCTGCGGTCCGGTTCCTGGTCGATTGCGTCAGTGGCTGAGCGCCGGAAAAACATTCTCAAACTTGATTGCGGTCAATGATTGACCGGAAGCCGCTCCCTACACTGCGGAACCATCTGCCAATGATCGGTTGGAACCGACCCCGGGGAGCCATCCCATCGGACACGCGATGAGTCAAGTGATGCGACCACGATTCGATGCCGACCTGATCGCCCGCTACGGCGGCGAGGGTCCGCGCTACACGTCGTATCCGACCGCGCTCCAGTTCGACGAAGGCTTCGACGCGCGGGCGTGGAAGCGCGCGCTGGGTGAAAGCAATCGCCTGCCGATCCCGGCCGATCTCTCGATCTACGTCCACGTCCCGTTCTGCTTCAGTCCTTGCTTCTATTGCGGCTGCAATCGTGTGATCACCCGCTCGCCGTTCGCCGGCCAGGAATTCCTGAAGGACCTGGAGCGCGAGCTCGACCTGGTGGCGCCGAACATCGATGATGACCGCGAAGTCCGCCAGCTTCATCTGGGCGGCGGCACGCCGACCTTCCTGCAGCCCGCGCAGATCAAGCAGATGATCGGCATGCTCAAGTCGCGGTTCCGGTTTGCCGCCGACGCCGAGATCGGCCTGGAGGCCGACCCGCGATCGCTGGAGCCGGAAGACCTGCCGCTGTTGCGCCGGGTCGGCTTCAATCGACTGTCGCTGGGCGTGCAGGATCTCGATCCGGACGTCCAGCGGGCCGTTAACCGCGTCCACGACCTGGCCAGGATCGCATCGATCTTCGGGGCCGCCCGCGCCGTCGGCATCGACTCGATCTCCGTCGATCTGATCTACGGTCTGCCACTCCAGACCACGGAGGCCTTCGCGCGGACCGTCGACGACATTCTGACCGAGCTGCGGCCGGACCGGATTTCGCTGTTCAACTATGCCCACATGCCGCATCGCTTCAAGGCCCAGCAGCGGATCAAGAGCGAAGAATTGCCGACCCCCGCGGTGAAGCTGGCGCTGTTCCGCAATACCCTGTCGCGCCTGCTTGATGCCGGGTACGAGTTCATCGGCATGGACCATTTCGCGATGCCCGGCGACGACCTGGCCCGGGCGCATCGAGACGGCACGATGACGCGGAATTTCCAGGGCTATTCCACCCACGGCGGCCTCGACCTGCTGGCCTTCGGTCCGAGCGCCATCGGCCAGGTCGGCGACAGCTTCGCGCAGAACCACCGGACGCTGCCGGACTGGCAGGCCGATGTCCGCGCCGGCCGCCTGCCGATCGCCCGCGGCCTGGTTCGAACCACCGATGACCGCCTGCGCGGCGAAATCATCAGCGCGATCATGTGCGGCAACGAGATCCGGTTCGCGGATTTCGAGCAGCACTACGAATTCACGTTCCGCCGCTATTTCGCCGATGCACTGGCGCGACTGGAGCCGCTGGCCGACGACGGCCTGCTCGAGTGGACCGAGAACGGTTTCCGGGCCACGCCCGAGGGCCTGCTGTTCCTGCGCGCCATCGCGATGGCGTTCGATGCCTACCTCAAGCCGGTCGGCGATTCCCACGGACCGCGGCGGTTTTCCCGCATCGTCTGACGCCGCATCGCGCCTGGCTTCGAGCGCCTTCGATTCCCCTCGACGGCCCTCGATCGGAAAAACATAACTGAATCATTGCCTCGACACGGGTGCGTGAAGGGCGCCTCGTCTGCTATCCTTTGCTGTATTAGAAGGTTGTGGTGAAAGGAGTCCGGCGATGAGCGATCCGATTCCCCTCAAGGAGGCCGGCCAGCCGACGACATCCTGTCGTGACTGCGGATTGTTCGATCTGTGCTTCGCCCAGGATGTTGCCGAGTCCCGCCGCGATGAGCTCGACCGCATCATCAGGCGTCAGCGCCCGCTGGCCCGCGACGTCCACCTGTTCCATGCCGGCCAGAAACTCAAAAGCATCTGTGTCGTCCGCTCTGGAACGGTCAAGACCTACCAGATTTCCCGGGGCGGCGACGAGATCGTCACCGGATTCCACCTGCCCGGCGAGTTGATCGGCCTCGACGCGATCGGTAACGAGACCCACCCGGAATTCGCCGTCGCGCTGGAAGACAGCCGCTATTGCGAAATTCCGTACCGCGATTTCCAGAAGATTCTCGACGACAGCGCGGAACTCAATCAGCTGCTGCTGAAGCTTCTGTCGATGGACATGGCCGAGGCGCGGGAACTGATGCTGGTCATCAATCGGCTGGACGCGCGCGCGCGGGTCGCGACCTTCCTGCTGAATCTTTCGCGGCGCCTGAGCCGGCGCGGCAAGGACGGCGGCAAGTTCCGCCTGGCCATGGATCGGCGCGACATCGCCAACTACCTCGGCCTGACCATCGAGACGGTGTCCCGCACGCTGAGCTGGATGCAGAAGCAGGGCCTGTTGGCCGTTCGCGGCAAGCTGGTCTCGATCGTCGATTCCGACGCGTTGCTCGACGTGGCCGGCCGAGAACACGAAGACCTGGTCGCCGGCACCGGCTGATTCGGCCCGGGCCTGGCCCGGGCGCGTTACCCCCCTTGACGAACCGTGATCAGGGCAGCCGCGTGAAGCCCACGTGCTGGCCGTGGAACACGGCGTTGGCCAGCAGGTGTTCGGCCCCGGCCCAGTAGCCGCGGAAGACGACATCGTCGGCGATTCGCACGACCAGGCCGCGGCCGAAGCGGTCGGCACCCACGGCGGTGGTTCCGCCCAGCGCATCGGACACCGGCTCGGCCAGGTAGCCGGCTACCAGCGGTGATTGTCGGTAGCGCGCCGGCCGCGCGTAGCGATTGTCGCTGGTCCGGAGCACGTGTGCGCCCTGGCGGAACAGCACCAACGGCCGCACGCTGTCGTCGCGATCCGCGGTACCGTAGCCCCAGCCCAGCGGATGGGTGGGATCGAGCTCCACGGCCAGCGCCGAGCCGCCAATCAGTTGGCGGGCCCGGTCCAGTTCGTAGTCGGCGTAGCGGGCCGGCGATTCGTCGCTCTCGGTGTCGCTGTCCTCCTCGATGAACGACCAGCCCAGGTCCAGGGTTTCCACCCATTCGGCGGCATCGCGCACCGCGATCACGTGGCCGCCGGCCCGCACGAACTCGACCAGCCGCTCGGCGAAGGCATCGCCGAAGGTGTTGTAGCGGCCGCCTGGCAGCAGCAGGTGGGTGTAGTCGTCGAGGTCGCGCGGCAGGTCGTCGGCCTCCAGCATGGCCACCGGCTGGTCAAGGTGGACGTCGAACCAGCGCCAAAGCGAGCCGGCGCTGTAGGGGTTCAACCCGTCGCCGGTCAACAGCGCCAGGCGCGGTGCTTCGATCACCGGGAGACTGGGGCTGCCCAGGTCCAGCCCGTCGATCGCCAGGCCCGAGCGCACGGCGCGGACCTCGACGGCATGGCGGGTGGAAAGCTCGGCCAGGCGCTCGGCGACCGGCGGCGAGACGCTGGGCTGGATTCCGGCATGGATCACCAGGCTGCCTCGGCCGAAATCGACCCGGCCGTCCTCGGTTCGGAGGGCCATCGGCGCTTCGGCGGCCTGGACGCGATAGCCGTCGGCCAGCAGGGCCGCCAGCACCGCGGGCGCCCGGTGCTGACGCCAGTCGACCACCCAGGCCACGGCCGAGGCCGACGGTTGGGCCGGCGCGAACGAGGGGAGCGTTGCTTCGGTCAGCGTCCCGCCGGTGGCGGGCAGCCGGCGAACGCGCTCCAGCGGCAGGTCGAAGGCGTGCTGCAGCGGCCAGGCAGAGACGTCGTAGAACGTTTCCATCGGCAGGTCGGTGGGCGTGTCGAAGATCGCTTCGACGAAGCGGCCCAGGTCCTGCCGGGCCGGAATCGCCCAGGCTGCGCCGGTCCCGAACTCGGCACCGTCGATGGTGATCGAGCCGTCGACCGGCCGGACTTCGACGCCGTGCCTGACCAGCATTGCCAGCAGCCTTTCGGCGCGGACCGGGTCGTTGCCGTCGCCGAGCAGCCAGCCGCCGCGGCGGTCGTCGTCCCGGGCATCGGCAAAGAACGCACGCTGCTGCGCGCGCAGATCGTCGCGCAGGGCCACGCTGGCGTCCAGCGTCGACAGCGAGGTCCGGACCTGGTTGGCGATCGCGTCGGCAAAGGTCCGCCGGCCGTACGGCGTGTCCATGACGTGGCCCCGCGACGAGCCCTGTTCGAACAGGATGCCGATGCCACCGGTCAGGTCGGGATAGGTCGATCCCTTGCCGAGGTAGTAGTCATCGAAGCTTTCGCGGCTGTAGTACGGCTCACCGGCCGCGTCGAGCCGGTCGGCATGGAACTCGGCGATTCGCGCGGTCAACTCGTAGACCCGCTCGGGCGTGGCCGGATTGTTGCGTTCCGGAATCCCGGGCTGGAAGAAGTAAGTCGAGCGTGAGCCCATTTCGTGTACGTCGGTCAGCACGTGGGGACGCCACTGGCGATAGTGCCGGATCCGGTTCTGCGACACCGGGTGGGTCAGCGGCAGCCAGTCGCGGTTGAGATCGAACCAGTAGTAGCTGGTCCGGCCGTTCGGCCAGCCCTCGTTGTGTTCGCGGTCGTTCGGGTCGGCCGAGGGATTCCGGCCGCGGTGCATGTTGGCCCAGTGCGCGAATCGATCGACGCCGTCGGGATTGATGACCGGCTCCATGACCACGACCGCGTGTTCCAGCACGCGCTCGACGGCCGGATCGTCGCTGGCCGCCAGCCACCACGCCACGATCGGCGCGGCAGACGCCCCGGAGGCCTCGTTGCCGTGGACCGCATAGCCCAGCCACACGACGACCGGTCCGTCCCCGCTCCGGCTGGCCTCGACCCGGCCGGCGCGCAGCTCGTCCAGCCGGGCCAGGGTCTCCGGCCTTCCGAACACGGCCAGGACCTGCTCGCGGCCGCCGCTGGAGCGGCCGATCGTTTCGACCGTCATTCGATCGGAGCTCTCGGCCAGCGCGCGATAGAAACGGACCAGTTCGTCGTTGCGCGGGTGCCGTTCGCCCGGCGCGAAGCCGAGCAGTCCGGTCAGGGACGGCAGGCCGTTCCTTGCCTCCGACGCCCGGTCGAGGCCGGGCAGCTCGGTGGCGTGGACGGCCGGTATCATCAACACCAGCAGCGCGATGGTCTGCAGCAGGGGAGTGGGTCGGGAGGTGCGAACGGGGGTCGGGATCATGGAAATGCTCGTGTTCGAGTGGACCAGATGCATCGGCAGCGCCGAAGTGGCCTGCTAGGATACCGGGGTTGCATCGCGTCGAAGCGACGCGTCGGCGACGCCTCGCCCGAGTCCACGCAAGGAGGTCACCATGAAACTGCATTCCAACGACATCGAGGACGGTCAGCCGATCGATCCGACGTTCGCGTTCGGTCGGCCATCCGACGACGGGCCGATGGAATTGTCCGACAACGTCAGCCCGCACCTGGCCTGGAACGGCGTGCCGGACGGCACGCGTTCGTTCGCGATTCTCTGCGTCGACCCCGATGTTCCGTCGGTCGCCGACGACGTCAACCAGGAGGGCCGGACCGTGCCGGCCACGCTGAAACGGGTCGACTTCTACCACTGGGTGATGATCGACGTGCCCGCCGACCGGCGCGAACTGGAAACCGGCGAATGTGGTCGCGGCGTGACCCCGGGCGGGAAGAAGCAGCCACCGGGACCGTCCGGCACCCGGCAGGGCCTGAACGACTACACCTCGTTCATGGCCGGCGACGAGAAGATGGCCGGTCAGTACTACGGCTATGACGGCCCGTGCCCGCCGTGGAATGACGAGCTGCTGCACCACTATCGCTTCATCGTCTACGCGCTGGACGTCGAATCGCTGGAAGTCTCGCCGAGCTTCGACGGCCGCGAGATCGCCGAGGCCATCCGCGGCCACGTCCTGGGCGAAGCCAGCCTGACCGGAACCTACACGCTGAATCCCGAGGTGGCCGGGTGAGCGCAGGGGCGAGGGACGAGCAGGACCGCCGGAATTCCGCGCGCCGCGCACGGTCAATCATTCGCCCCTAGTTCCTAGCCCCTTCCCTCATGTCCTTCTTCCAGCTCATCGTGCTCGCCCTGATCCAGGGCGTGAGCGAATTCCTGCCGGTCTCCAGTTCGGCGCACCTGGCGCTGGTCGCGCCGCTGACCGGCTGGGCCGACCAGGGGTTGGCGTTCGACGCGGCCGTGCACGTGGGAACGCTGGCCGCCGTGGTGCTCCATCTCCGGCCCGAACTGGTCGGCCTGATCCGCGACGGCTTGCCGGGCCGCGACCCGGTGCAGCGGGCGCTTCTGGTCGGGCTGTGCATCGCCACGCTGCCGGCGCTGCTGGTCGGGGCGTTCGCGGCCGACTGGATCGAGGCCTGGCTGCGCAATCCGCTGCTGATCGCGGTCACGACCATCGTCTTCGGTCTGCTGCTGGGTGCGGCCGACCGCTGGGGGCATCGTGTCGATGTCGTCGAGTCGGTGGGATGGCGGCGCGGGCTGATCATCGGCCTTGCCCAGGCCCTGGCACTGGTGCCCGGGACGTCGCGCTCCGGGGTGACGATCACTGCCGGCCTGGCGCTGGGGCTGACCCGCGAAGCCGCGGCGCGCTATTCGTTCCTGCTGTCGATTCCGATCATCGCCGCGGCGGGCGGCTGGGGCTTCTTCAGCGGGCTGCGCGACGGCGGTACCTTCGAGTTCGCTCGGTTCTTGTCCGCGGCCGCGATATCCGGGCTGTTCGCCTGGCTGACCATCGCGGCGTTCCTGGCCTGGTTGCGATGGGCCGGGATGGCCCCGTTCGTGATCTACCGGCTGGCGCTCGGGCTGGCGCTGCTGGTGCTGTTCTGGCCGGACGCCGGTTGAGGCGGTGCGCCGCCGGTCTTGCCGGCAGGGCGAGGGTCCGATCCGTTCCGGTCCGGCCTATCGATCGGGAAATCCGAATTTCTTCCCAGACGGTGCCGCGCAGGGCGCGTCAATCCGCTACCATACTTTCGCCTCCCATTCAATAAGGACGATAGTCCCATGAGCGCTGATGACATCCTGAAACGCATCAAGGACGACGAAATCGAATTCGTCGACCTGCGGTTTTCCGACACCCCCGGCAAGGAGCAGCACGTCACGCTGCCGGCGTCGGCCGTCGATGCGGAAATGCTCGAAGAAGGCAAGATGTTCGACGGCTCGTCGATCACCGGCTGGAAGGGCATCAACGAATCCGACATGGTCCTGATGCCGGACACCGAGGCGGCGTTCCTCGACCCGTTTGCCGAACACGCCACCCTGAACATCACCTGTGACGTCCTCGAGCCGGATACGCTGCAGGCCTACACCCGCTGCCCGCGTTCGCTGGCCAAGCGCGCCGAAGCGTACCTGGCCGCCACCGGGATCGCCGATGCCGCCTACTTCGGCCCGGAGCCCGAGTTCTTCGTCTTCGACGATGTGCGCTGGAAGAACGACATGGCCGGCTGCTCGTATCAGATCGATTCCGAAGAAGCAGCCTGGAACACCCACAAGGAATACGGCGAAGGCAACACCGGCCACCGTCCGAAGATCAAGGGCGGATATTTCCCGGTGCCGCCGGTCGACAGCCTGGCCGACCTTCGTTCGCTGATGTGCGTGACGCTCGAAGCCTGCGGCATTCCGGTCGAGGTGCATCACCACGAAGTCGGCACCGCCGGCCAGTGCGAGATCGGCACGAAGTTCAACTCGCTGACCCGCAAGGCCGATGAGTTGATGATGATGAAATACATCGTGCACAACGTCGCGCACCTGCACGGCCGCACGGCGACCTTCATGCCGAAGCCGCTGGTTGGCGACAACGGCTCTGGCATGCACGTGCACCAGTCGCTGGCCAAGGAAGGCAACAACCTGTTCTCCGGCGACGGCTACGGTGGGCTTTCGGAAACGGCGCTGCACTACATCGGCGGAATCTTCAAGCACGCCCGCGCGATCAACGCCTTCTCCAATTCCGCCACCAACAGCTACAAGCGCCTGGTGCCCGGCTTCGAGGCGCCCGTGCTGCTGGCCTACTCGGCGCGCAACCGCTCGGCCTCGTGCCGGGTGCCCTGGGTAGCCAACGCCAAGGCTCGCCGCATCGAAGTCCGCTTCGGTGATGCGGCCGGTAACCCGTACCTGACCTTCGCGGCGATGATGATGGCCGGCCTGGACGGCATCCAGAACAAGATCGATCCCGGCTCGCCGATGGACAAGGACCTGTACGACCTGCCGCCGGAAGAAGAGCGCGACATCCCGCGCGTCTGCCATGCGCTGGACCAGGCGCTCGATGCGCTGGACCGGGATCGCGACTTCCTGAAGGCCGGCGACGTGTTCTCCGACGATCTCATCGACGGCTACATCGCGCTGAAGATGAACGAGGTGACGCGCTTCCGGATGTCCACCCATCCGATCGAGTTCGACATGTATTACTCCGCCTGACCGGTCGGATCGAGCGGCGTCGGCCCTCCGGCGCCGCGATTCTCGCAAAGAGACTTGATGGAAGGACTCGGGCCGTTCCCGGAACCATCGGCGCCGGCTACCGTCCAAGACCATGAACCGGGAGCGGCTCCTCGACGGCGCGGCCCCAACACCGAACCCGGGCCCGAAGGCCGGAGGAGACGAACAGGATGTCCGACATCAGCTTTCTTCCGAAAACGCTGGCGACGCTGGTCGTGCTGCTGACCGCGCTGGTCCTGTCGGCGGCGGCCCACGGTCAGCAGATCTACAAGACCATCGACGAGGACGGCAACGTGGTCTACACCGACCAGAAGCCGACCGACGACGCCGAGCCGATTCCGCTGCCGGAGCTGACCGTGGTCGATCCGGTGGACCTGGGCAACCCCTCGGCCGCCGACGACGACGAACCTGAAACGCGGTCCATCGAGATGTCGATCACCTCGCCGTTGGCCGACGAGATCATCGTCAACACCGGCTACCGTCTCGAAGTCCAGATCGACATCGACGCCGAGCTGCCGCGCGGCGTGCAGATCGTCTATCGCGTCGACGGCGAGGAGCGGCTGACCAGCCGCGAGCGGTCGGTGACGATCGAAGAAGTCTTCCGCGGGCCACACACGGTCAGCGCCGAACTGCGTGCGGCCGATGGCCGGGTCATCGCCCGGACCGAGCCGGTGAGCTTCTTCATGCGCCAGCAGTCGGCGTTGTACAACCGGCCGGGCTGACCCCGCTCAGTCAACTTCCAGCCAGAATGTCACCGGCCCGTCGTTGGCCAGGTGAACCTGCATGTCGGCGCCGAAGGTGCCGAATCCGGTCCGGGGCCAGGCCTCGGCGGCCACGATCTTCAGTTCGTCGAATAGCGCCCGGCCCTCGTCGGGCGTGGCCGCTGGCGTGAAGCTGGGTCGGTTGCCGGAGTCGGTGTTGGCGGCCAGCGTGAACTGCGGGACCAGCAGCAGGCCGCCGCCGACCTCGCGCAGGCTGAGGTTCATCCGCCCCTGGTCGTCGGCGAAGATCCGGTAATCGAGCAGGCGCTGGACGAAGCGTGGGATGCGTGCCGCTCGGTCGCCGGCGCGGAATCCGACCAGCACCAGGTTGCCCCGATCGATCTTCGCGGTTTCGACGTCTTCGATGACGACCCGGGCGCTGCGGACGCGCTGGATGAGACCGATCATGGCAAACCTGTGACGGGCGGTTGGTCAGCGGCCGGATGGTAGCATTCCGGGCCATGAAGATTGCCGCGATCCGTTTGCTGCTGGGCCTGCTGGCCCGGTTGCCGCTGCCGCTTGCGCGGTGGCTCGGGCGTGCGCTCGGCACGTTGCCGATCGGCGGGCGCCGGCGGCGCGTTGCCTCGAACCTGGCGCTGGCCTTTCCCGAGGCCACCCAACGCCAACGCGCCGGGCTGGAGCGGCGGAACCGGCAGGCCATGATGACCACGCTGATCGAAACCGGGCTGTTGTGGGGCCGATCGCGCGCGTGGCTGACTCGGCACTGGGCGCCCGACGAGCAGGGGGCGGTCGTCGAGGAGGCCCTGGCCTCCGGCCGCGGCCTGCTGCTGGTCGGCGGGCATCTCGGACACTGGGAAGCCAGCATCCTGTACGGCACGCTCGAGCTGCCGATCACCTACCTGTACAAGCCGCCGAACGATCCCCGGCTCGACCGCGCGCTGACCGAGCGCAGAAGCCGCTTCGGCGGCGAATTCGTCGCCACGGGAAGCGCTGGTATGCGCCGTGCGCTGCGTCGCCTTCGGGCCGGGGAAGCCGTCGGCCTGCTGTTCGACCAGCTGCCGCGCGGCGGCGAATTCGTCGCCGCGCCGTTCTTCGGGCGGGACGTACCGACGATGACGCTGGCCTGGCGATTGGCGCAGCGGACCGGCTGCGAGGTCGTGCTCGGTCACGTGGTTCGGGTCGAGGCCGGCTGGCAACCGCGATTCCTCCCGCTGCCCGGCCTGGCCGAGGAGACCGATCCGGTCGAGGCCGCCCGGCGGATGAACGCCGCGCTGGAAGCCGAAATCCGGGCGTTTCCCGAGCAGTACCTGTGGCGCTATCGGCGCTTCGACCCGGTCAGCGGCGCGCGTCGTCGCGGTCCAGTCGCTTCAACCACACCCCGATGACCTTCTCCGACTGCTTGTCGCCGTTGGCCCGGGCCGCCGATCGACCCTGCTCCCAGGCCGACCGGGCGCCGTCCGGATCGCCGAGTTCGCTCAGGCAGCGGCCCAGCTCCTGCCAGGCCGCAGTGCGCGAGGACGCGTGCTCGGTGGCGACCCTGAAGTGCGCCGCAGCCCGCTCCAGGTCCCCCGCTGCCCGCCGCGCCTGGCCAGCGGCCAACCGCGCCTCGTAGCCGTCGCGGCCCTTCTCGATCAGTGCTTCGATGGCTTCGGGATTCATGAGTCGGGACGCTACCACGCCGAGTGGACCCGCGGCATGACCGTTTGCGGCAGCAAGGCAAGAAAACGCGCAGACCGCAGATGAACGCGGATCAACGCAGATGATACGGATTCAAAACAGAGGAAATTCATTGGCCGAAAGGAATCCATTCGGCGCGAGCAGCGATGCAGTTCGGTTCGCGAAGATGACAGGGCCATGCCGCAGGGTTCGGCCATAAGTCACGCTTGTTCGACGCGGCCTGCTCCCGGGCTCCAGCGAACGCAATGCAGAATTGGCGAAAACGTCTGCTCGTGTTGATTCAGCCAAGGCTGGTTGTCTACCGAAGACTGGTTTTTCATCTGCGTTGATCCGCGTTCATCTGCGGTTCGATTGACTTGAAGCAGCGCAATCCAGTGCGCAGGTCGTTTAGAAAAGAAAACGCCGGCACCCCGGGAGGGTGCCGGCGAACGGACATGGGAGATGTCCGGGATGGAGAGGATCAGAAGCGGAAGCCGACCGCGGTACTCAGCACCCACGGGTCGATGTCGACGTCCAGCGTGCTGTTGAAGATCACCTCGGAGCCGTCGGTATCGAAGGTCCGCGTCCGCAGCGAGGCATCGGCCTTGATGTCGATGTAGCGTGCATCGAAGTTCAGGAACCAGTTCTCGCCGAGATCCACGTCGAAGCCGGCCTGGAGAGCCAAGCCGAAGGAGTCGTCGATGCTCAGCTTGGTCGCGCCGCCGGAGTACGACGTGCCCAGCGCACCGTTGGCCGTGCCGACGATGCCGTCCTGCAGGCTCTGGGTAGTGTCTTCGTCGAAGAACAGCGTGTAGTTGATGCCGGCGCCGATGTACGGGCGCACGGTGCGGTTCGGCGCGAAGTGGTACTGGATGCCCAGAACCGGCGGCAGGTGCTTGGTGCTGCCCAGCTTGCCGAGGGCGGTCAGCGCCTGGTCGCCGTCGATGTCGTGGTCGAACGGCGTGGCCAGGAGCAGTTCCACGCCCCAGTTCGACGACAGGAAGTAGGTGATGTTGAAGCCCAGGCCCAGCTGGTCCTGAACTTCGGCCTGGAAGCCGTCGAGTGCCGTGCCTTCGAAGACCAGGTTGCCGCTGTCGGAATTCGGGGCGACATAGGTCGCGCCGATCCGGAACAGGAAGTCGCCGGCTTCCTGGGCCATGGCCGGCGCGGTCACGGACGAGGCGATGATCGCGGTGGCCAGAAGGGTACGGGGGTTAAGAGTTTTCATTGGGCTGCGCTCCTTGAGCGGGTTGAGAAGACAGTTGAAGTTTGCGGAGTTTGCGCCCTCGATCTATTGATGGGCGTCAATTCACCCTTTGATCCCGATCAAATTGCGGTATTGACGCCGATCGAACCGGACTTCGGTCACACTGAGACCCTTTCCACGCACCGATTTCCATGGCCCGACTCTGCCTCGTACTCGGCGACCAACTGTCGCCGTCGCTGTCCTCGCTTCGTGCCATCGATCGGGGGACCGACCACGTGCTGATGGCGGAGCTGGCCGAGGAAGCCGGCTACGTCCGCCACCACCGCAAGAAGATCGCGTTGATCTTCGCGGCCATGCGGCATTTCGCGACCGGGCTCGAAGACGCCGGCCACCGGGTCTTCTATCGACGCTTCGACCCCGGCTCGGCCATTCGGGGCTTCACCGACGCGGTGCGCGCGCACTGCAACGAGCACGACATCGACGAGATCGTCGTCACCTGGCCGGGCGAGTGGCGGGTGCTCGACGAGTTGCGCGGCCTGGACAAGACCGTCGGCTGCCCGGTTCACCTGCTCGAGGACGACCGTTTCGTGTCCACGCCGGCGGAGTTCGCCGACTGGGCCGAGGGGCGCAAGACGCTTCGCATGGAGTTCTTCTATCGGGAAATGCGCAAGCGCACCGGCCTGCTGATGGACGACGGCAAGCCGGCCGGCGAGCAGTGGAACTTCGACGCTGACAACCGCAGGAAATGGTCCGGCGATCCGCCGCCGTCGCGGCCGATGCGATTCACGCCGGACGAGACGACCGCCGAGGTCGTGGCGCTCGTCGCCGAGCAGTTCGACGGGTTCGGCGAAATCGATGGCTTCGACTTCCCGGTCACCCCCGGCCAGGCCCGCCGGGCGCTGGCCCATTTCGTCGAGCATGCGCTGCCGTGGTTCGGCGACTTCCAGGATGCGCTGCCCGACGACGAGGACTGGCTGTTCCACAGCCGGCTGTCGACCAGCCTCAATCTCGGCCTGCTCGACCCGATCGAGGTCTGCGAGGCGGCCGAGCAGGCCTGGCGCGACGGGCACGCGCCGATCAACGCCGTCGAGGGCTTCATCCGGCAGATCATCGGCTGGCGTGAGTTCATCCGAGGGGTGTACTGGCTGAAGATGCCCGACTATGCCGAGCAGAATTTCTTCGGCAACACCCGGGACCTGCCGGACTGGTACTGGACCGGCAGGACCGGCATGCGCTGCCTGCAGCGCGCGATCGACGCCACCCGGCGCAACGCCTATGCCCACCACATCCAGCGCCTGATGGTCACCGGCAACTTCGCGCTGCTGCTCGGGGTGGTGCCGAAGCAGATCTGCGATTGGTACCTGGCCGTCTACGCCGATGCCTACGACTGGGTGGAGCTACCGAATACGCTGGGCATGGTGATGTTCGCCGACGGCGGCGGCTTCGCCTCCAAGCCGTATGCGGCCAGCGGCAAGTACATCCAGCGGATGGGTGATCACTGCGCCAACTGCCGCTACAAGGTCGGCAAACGGACCGAGGACGATGCCTGCCCGTTCAATGCCCTGTACTGGGATTTCCTGATGCGGCACGAGGAGGACCTGGCCGACAACGGTCGGATGACGATGATGTACCGCAACGTGGACCGGCTGAAGCCGGCCGACAAGGCGGCGATCACCCGGCGGGCGAACTGGATCCGCGACCACGTCGAAGAACTGTAGGGCGCAGCGGCGATTCGCCGGCGGGCTCAGAAGTCCTCGAGCTGGGTGGTGCCGATGCCGCGCTCCGGCAGCAGTACGGGCACGCCCTGGTCCACGGCATAGAGAACCTTGCCGTCGCGGCTGATCAGGGCTTCGCCCAGGGCGCCTTCGACGGCCGAGCCGTCGACGAACTGGACGCCGCCGGCTTCGATGGCCTTGTTCAGCAAGTTCAGGCGCTTGCGTTCCAGCGGCCGCAGCGGCTCGTGGCTGACCGGGCAGCACAGGATGTCGAGTAGGGAGTCCGGGATCGTCATGGGCGTAGTGTACCGAGAAATCGGTGGCGTGCGTCCCGCTCGAGCCCGCCGGCCCGGGTCCGGTTTCGTGGCCCCTTCTGCTACCATCGGCGCTTGTTTTTCACGACCGGAACCCGCCATGACCACGACTGCCCGCGTCGGCCTGATCATGGGCTCGAAAAGCGACTGGCCGACCCTGGTCAAGGCCGCCGAGGTGCTCGACGCGCTCGAGGTCGAGTTCGAGACCGAAGTCGTCTCCGCCCACCGCACGCCCGACCGGATGCTCGAGTACGCGAAGACCGCGGCCTCGCGCGGACTGAAGCTGATCATCGCCGGGGCCGGCGGCGCGGCCCACCTGCCCGGAATGGTGGCCGCAGCCACCGAACTGCCGGTGCTCGGCGTGCCGGTCAAATCGAAGACCCTCAACGGGCTCGATTCGCTGCTGTCGATCGTCCAGATGCCGAAGGGCGTACCGGTCGCCACGCTGGCGATCGGCGAGGCCGGCGCCGCCAACGCCGGCCTGCTGGCCGCCTCCATCCTGGCGCTGGACGATGCCGCACTGGGCGAGCGGTATCGGGCCTGGCGTGCCGCCCAGACCGACCAGGTGCTGGCCCACCCCGACCCGCGCGAATCGTGAAGGTCGGCATTCTCGGCGGCGGCCAGCTGGCGCGGATGCTGGCCGAGGCCGGCCACCCGATGGGCCTGTCGTTCCTGGTTGTCGATCCAAAGCCCGGCGCCAGCGCCTCGCAGGTCGCCGAGCAGCTCGTGGCCGACTACGACAGCGAGCCCGCGCGCGACGCGTTGGCCGACTGCGACGCGGTGACCTGTGATTTCGAGAACGTGCCGGCCGCTGCGCTCGAGGCGCTGGCCGAGCGCGTGCCGGTCCGGCCTTCGGCCGCCGCGCTGGCCGCGGCCCAGGACCGCTTCGTCGAAAAGTCCCGGTTCCAGTCGCTCGACATGGCGACGCCGGCCTTCGCCGCGGTCGACCGCCGGCCCGATCTGCTGGCCGCCATCGACCGGATCGGCCTGCCGGCGGTGCTGAAGACCCGGACGATGGGCTACGACGGCAAGGGCCAGGTGGTCCTGCGCGACCGCGAGGACCTCGAGGCGGCCTGGCAGCGCCTGAGTGGCCGACCGCTGATCCTCGAACAGTGGGTGGCCTTCGACCACGAGTGCTCGATCACCGTGGTTCGGGGCGCGGACGGAAACAAGCGCTTCTATCCGCTGTCGCGCACCTGGCATGCCGACGGCATCCTGCGTCTCGCGGTGGCGCCGTGTCCGAATGCCGACCGGCTGCAGGCCGAGGCCGAGCGCATGGCCGGGCGGCTGGCTGATGATCTCGACTACGTCGGCTGCCTGACGCTGGAACTGTTTGCCTCCGGAAACGAATTGCGCGCCAATGAGTTCGCACCACGTGCGCACAATTCCGCCCACTGGACCATCGAGGGCGCGCGCTGCTCGCAGTTCGAGAACCACCTGCGCGCGGTCTGCGGCTGGCCGCTGGGCGATCCGGCCGCGCGGTCGGGCATCAGCGTGCTGTTCAACTTCATCGGCGAACTTCCGGAGGCCGCCAGCTGGCTGGCCGTCGACGGGCTGGCCTGGCACGACTACGGCAAGACCGCCCGGCCGGGCCGCAAGGTCGGTCATGCCACGCTGGTCGCGCCCGATCGCGAGGCGCTGGACGCCGCGCGCGCCGGACTGGAAGACCTGCTGCCGTCCGACCTGCGCGGCGCGCTGGACGGCATCCTGCCCCGGCGAGCGTAGGGAAACGCTGACCAACGCTGCGCGAGCGCGCCGGCGCCTGCGCCGGAGACGCCGGTCCAGCGCCGGCGGGCGTTGTTCAGGGGTGGCTCAGGCGCGTCCCTCGATCGCCGCCGACTGCTTCGGGTCGAACAGCACCAGGTGGTCGGCGTCGAGCACGATGCCGACCGACTCGCCCTCGGCGAAGTTGTCGTGGCTGGGGAACAGCGCGCCGACCTGTTCGCCGCCGGGCAGTTCCAGTCGATACAGGATGTCGGCGCCCTGGAACTGGCGGCCGACCACGCGCGCCCGGCAGCCGGTGGCGTCGGGCCGGATGTCGTCGGGCCGGATCAGCAGTTCGAGCTCGGTGCCCGGTCCGGCCTGGATCTCGACCGGCAGTCGGGAACGACCCAGCGCGTGCCGGATACGGCCGTTGTCGACGACTTCGGCGTGGATGTAGCTGCCGCGGCCGGTGAACGCCGCCACGTAGCGACAGACCGGGCGGTGGTAGAGCTGGTAGGGCGTGTCCCACTGCAGCATCCGACCGTTGAACATCAGGCCGATCCGATCGGCCAGCGCGAAGGCTTCCTGCTGGTCGTGGGTCACCAATAGCGTGGCCGTGCCGCGCGCCTTGAGCAGGCTGCGGATTTCATCGCCCATCTGCCGGCGCAGGCCGGTGTCCAGGTTGCTGAACGGCTCGTCCATCAGCAGTACGGCCGGTTCGGGAGCCAGCGCGCGGGCCAGGGCGATGCGCTGCTGCTGGCCGCCGGACAGTTCGTGCGGGTAGCGCTTTTCCAATCCGCTGAGCCCGGTCAGCGCGAGCAGTTCGCGAATCCGCTCCCGGCGAACGGTGCGATCCAGCTTCCGGATGCCGAAGCCGATGTTGGCCTCGACGGTCAGGTGCGGAAACAGCGCGTGATCCTGGAACACCATGCCGACACCGCGTTGTTCCGGCGCGATCCGCACGTCCCGGGCGCTGACCACCCGGCCATTGATCCGGATCGTGCCGCGGTCCAGCGGCTCGAAGCCGGCGATCGCGCGCAGCGCGGTGGTCTTGCCACAGCCCGAGGCGCCGAGCAGGCAGCCGATCTCGCCGGCGTCCAGCGCGAAGTCCAGCCCGCAGACGACCGGCGTACCGTCGTAGCCGAGCTGGATGTCCTCGACTTCCAGCATCATCCGGCCAGCACCCCGTCGGCGACGGTGTCGGCGATGGTCCGGGCCTGGTCGTCGTCGATGATCAGCGGCGGCAGCAGGCGGACCACGCGTTCGTGGGTCACGTTGATCAGCACGCGCTGCTCCAGCGCGTGGTCGCGAACGTCGCCGGCCGGATCGACCAGTTCGACCCCGATCATCAGGCCGCGCCCGCGGATCTCGGCGACCCGGTCCGCGCCGGCCAGCCGCTCGCGCAGCCGATCGACCAGCACCGCCCCCATCGCCTCGGCGCGGCCGTTCAGGTCCAGTGCCTCCATCCGGTCGAGTACCGCCAGGGCGGCGCGGCAGGCCAGCGGATTGCCGCCGTAGGTCGTGCCGTGGCTGCCGGGGGTCAGGACGTCGGCGGCCGCGCCGCGGGCCAGGCAGGCGGCCACCGGGACACCGTTGCCCAACGCCTTGGCCGAGGCCAGCACGTCGGGACGGCATTCGGGCTCGTGCAGGTGGGCATACCAGCGGCCGGTGCGGCACAGCCCGGTCTGGATCTCGTCGACCATCAGCAGCGCGCCATGTGCGTCGCAAGCCGCGCGCAGCGCGGTCAGGTAGCCGTCCGGCGGGCGCTTTACACCGCCTTCGCCCTGGATCGGCTCGAGCAGCATGGCCACGATCGACGGGTCGTCGGCCAGCGCCGCGCGGGCGGCTTCGGCATCGCCGTAGGGTACGCGAACGAAGCCCTGAACCAGTGGCGCGAAGCCGTGCTGGAGCTTGCCGGGTGCAGAGGCGCTGATCGCGGCCAGGGTGCGGCCGTGAAAGGCGCCGTCGACGACCAGGATCTTCGGCGCCTCGATGCCGCGTTCGAAGCCGAACCGGCGGGCCAGCTTCAGCACGGTCTCGATCGCCTCGGCGCCGGTGTTGGTGATGAATGCGCGGTCCATGCTGGTGATCGTGCAGAGCCGCTCGGCCAGTTGCTCCTGGAGCCGGATGTGGCCGAGGTTGGCGGTGTGGATCAGCGTGCGGGCCTGGTCGCAAAGGGCGTCGGCCAGTGCCGGGTCGGCGTGGCCGAGGCTGCACACGGCGATGCCGCTGATCGCGTCGAGGTAGCGGGTGCCGTCCTCGTCGTACAGCCAGGCGCCTTCGCCGCGCACGAAGGCGACGGGCAGCCGGGCATAGGTATTCATCAGATGGTCGCTCACGCGGTGGATTCTACGCGGTTGCGTGCGCTCCGGACGTGGACTCGAAACGAACATCGCCGGGCCGCGGGGCGGCCCGGCGATCGGGACATGATGAAGATCGATGCCGATCGAACGGATCGATCAGTCGTTCATCTGGCTGGCAACGAAATCCCAGTTGACCAGGTTCCAGAACGCCTCGAGATACTTCGGGCGGGCGTTTCGGTAATCGATGTAGTAGGCGTGTTCCCAGACATCGCAGGTCAGCAGCGGCGTGGCCGAGCCGGTCAGCGGCGTTTCGGCGTCGTCGGTATTGACGATGGCCAGGCTGCCGTCACCGTTCTGAACCAGCCAGGTCCAGCCGGAGCCGAAGTTGCCGGTCGCGCTTTCGGTGAAGTTTTCCTTGAAGGTGTCGAACGAACCGAAATCGCGCTCGATGGCCTCGGCCAGCGCGCCGCTCGGGGCGCCGCCGCCGTTCGGGCTCAGGCAATGCCAGTAGAACGTGTGGTTCCAGACCTGGGCGGCGTTGTTGAACAGACCGCCGGACGCGCTCTTGATGATTTCCTCGAGCGACTTGTCGGCATCGGGCGTGCCGTCGATCATGCCGTTGAGCTTGTCGACGTAGGTCTGGTGATGCTTGCCGTAGTGGTACTCCAGCGTCTCGGCGGAAATGTGCGGCTCCAGTGCGTCCTTCGCGTACGGAAGGTCGGGAAGCGAAAACGACATGGCGGTCTCCTCGGGAATGAGTTCGTGGATGACGACCGGAACGGCGTCGCCGTCCGGATCACAACAATCGAAATGGTACCGTACACCCCGAGATCAAGGTGTCGAGTCCTGCGAGGTCGCGCGATGTCCCATTCCGAAGCCGCAGAGCGGATCGAGCTGGCGGTGTTCGAAAGTCGGCTGGCCGCGCTGTGCGAAACCATGGGCGCCGTGCTGCGCCGATCGGCGTTCTCGCCGAACATCCGTGACCGGCTGGACTTCTCGTGCGCGCTGTTCGACGCCGACGGCGAATTGCTCAACCAGGCCACCCACATCCCGGTCCACCTGGGCTCGATGGCCTGGGCCATGCGCGACCTGGTCGATCGTTTCGACTGGCAACCGGGCGATCGCCTGGTTCTCAACGACCCCTATGCCGGCGGCACCCACCTGCCTGACGTGACGCTGATCGCGCCGGTCTTTCATGACGGCAGAATGACGGGATTTGTCGCCAACCGCGCGCATCATGCAGACATCGGCTCCGAAACGCCCGGATCGATGCCGCTCAGCCGGACGCTGCACGACGAGGGTCTGCTGATCGAACCGACCTGGCTCTACCGCGACGGAACCCGCAATGAGGACGCCTTCCGGGCGATCTGCGCGCCGATGCGCGACCCGGCGCTGGCAGCGGCCGACTTCCAGGCCCAGGTCGCGGCCTCGGCCAGCGGCGAGCGGGCCCTGGCGGCGCTGATCGAGGAGTACGGCCCGGCCCGATTCCGCGCGCTGTGCGCGGGGCTGAACGGCTACGCCGAGCGGCTGGCCGCGAATGCGCTGGCGGCACTTCCCGGCGGGACGTACCGGGCCGAGGACGCGATGGACGACGATGGCGCCGGCGGTCCCGGCCCGGTTCTTCGCGTGGCCGTCGAAGTCGACGATGGACGGGTGCGGGTCGATTTCACCGGCACCGATCCGGCGGTTCCGGGCAACCTGAACTGCCCGATGAGCGTGACCGCGGCGGGCGTGTTCTACGTGGTCCGCTGCCTGCTGCCCGATTCGACGCCGGCCTGCGCCGGCGCGATGGCGGGGCTGACGCTGGAGGCCCCGCCGGGCTGCCTGGTCCATGCCCAGCGGCCCTCGGCCACCGCCGCCGGCAACGTCGAGACCAGCCAGCGCATCGTCGACGTACTGCTACGCGCGCTGGCCCGGGCGATTCCCGAGCGGATTCCGGCCGCCAGCCAGGGCACGATGAACAACCTGGGCCTGGGCAGCGCGCGCTGGAGCTACTACGAGACCCAGGCCGGAGGCTGCGGCGCGAGCGTCGACCATCCCGGCCGCAGCGCCGTCCACAGCCACATGACCAACACGCTGAACACGCCGGCCGAAGTGCTCGAACGGCATTTCCCGCTACGGCTGGTCGAGTACCGGATTCGGCGCGGCAGCGGCGGCAACGGGCGGCAGCGGGGCGGGGACGGGCTGGTCCGGACGTTCGAGTTTCTCGAGCCGGCCGAGGTCACGCTGATCACCGAGCGCCGCCGGCTGGCCCCGTGGGGCCTGCAGGGCGGTGAACCCGGGCGGCCCGGTGAGAACACGCTGGACGGCCGGCCGCTGGCGCCGAAGGTCGGCGTGAAGGTCGGCGCCGGACAGCGGCTGCGGATCGCCACGCCGGGCGGCGGCGGCTACGGGGCGCCGCCGTCCTGAACGTCGGCTCAGCCCTTGGCCAGCGTGGCCGGATCGAGGCCGCCGAGTTCCTGCCAGCGGTTCACGATGGTGCAGAACAACTGCGCCGTGCGCTCGGTGTCGTAGCGCGCCGAATGCGCGTCGTCGGAGTTCCAGTCCAGGCCCGCGGCCTGGACGGCGCGGGCCAGCACGGTCTGGCCATAGGCCAGGCCGCCCAGCGTGGCGGTGTCGAAGCTGGAAAACGGGTGGAACGGGCTGCGCTTGTAGTCGACCCGGGCGATCACCGCGTTGAGGAAGGCCAGGTCGAAGGCCGGATTGTGGCCGACCAGGATCGCCCGTTTGCAGCCGGTCTCGCGCAGTCGGCGGCGGATCGGCTGGAACACGTCGGTCAGCGCTTCGCGTTCCGGCACCGCCATGCGCAGTGGATGGTCGGGCTTGATGCCGGTGAACTCCAGCGCGGCCTGCTCGATGTTGGCGCCCTCGAAGGGCTCGACGTGGCGCATGACGAGATCGCCGGGAACGACCCGCCCGTCATCGTCCATTTCGATGATGCAGGCGGCGATTTCCAGCAGCGCGTCGGTGTTGGCGTTGAAGCCGCCGGTCTCGACGTCGACGACCACGGGCAGGAATCCGCGAAAGCGGACCTTCAGATCGATCATGAATTATTGACGAGGAGAGCGTGACCATACGCTACCAGATCGCCGGGACGTCCTGTATGGCATCGCGCCGAGAATGCCGGTCTTCGCATCGCCGCGTGTCGCCGTCCTGGCCGCGCCGGGGCGCGGTCGCGCTGGCGCTGCTGGTGCTCCTGCTGGCGACCGGCACCGGATCGGCGCAGGTGTTCTATACCGTCGAGACCGAGGACGGGCAGTTCGGCTGGTTGCTCGGCACGATCCACACCGAGGATCCGCGCGTGCTGGACCTGCCGCCGGTGCTCGAGCAGGCCCTGGCCGACGCCGAGCGGGTCGCGCTGGAGCTGGTTCCGGACGCCGACATGCTCCGCGCACTGAACCGGGCGATGATCCTGCCGCGTGACGAACGGCTGTCCGTGCTGCTCGACGAGTCGCTGTATGCCGACGTGCTGGCGCTGCTCGACTCTTACGGCCTGCGGGCATCGGCCGTCGACCGGATGCGACCGTGGGCCGTGGCCATGACGCTGGCCCTGCCGCCGCCGGAAACCGGCTTGTTCATGGACATGACGCTGGCCTTCCGCGCCGCGCGGCACGGCGCCGAAGTCGTGGCGCTGGAGACCCTGGATGAACAGCTGGCCTTCCTGACCGGCCTGGGCCGGGAGGCGCACGTGGAGATGCTGGCGCTCGCGGTCGACGACATGCAGGGCGGCCGGGCGCTGTACGAGTCGCTGGTCACCACCTATCTGGCGCGCGACATCGAGCGGCTTCGCGAGCTGGCCGAGCTGGAGCTGGAGCGGATCGGCCCGGCGATCCGCGAACGCTTCCGGCGCGAGGGGATCGTCGAGCGCAACGCCCGCATGGCCGAACGGGCTGCGCCGCTGCTCGACCAGGGAAGCACGCTGGTCGCGGTCGGCGCCCTGCATCTGCCCGGCGAGGCGGGGCTGGTTGCGCGGCTGCGGGCGATGGGATATCGCGTCGAACCGGTCTACTGACCCGCCGGCCGGCCTCTTCAGCCCCGCAGTCGCTGAACGACGGCCGCCGCAGCCGCGGCCAGCAGCAGCACGATGCCCCACAGCGGAATCAGGTAGACCAGCGCGAGACCCGGCACCAGCAGCGCCAGCGACAGCGCCAGCAGGTCGCCGCGCCGGGCGTGGACCAGGTCGGCGCGCTGTCCAGCGGTGATCAGCGCATGGTCCAGGCTCAGCTTGCCGCCGCCCATGAAGACCAGCGGCAGAAGCATGGCCAGGAACAGCAGGCCGATCCGGAAATTCCCGCGGAACTCGCCGTCCTCCATGACCCGTGAAACCGAATAGCCTTGCCAGAGCTGGCCGAGGCTGGACCAGGATTCCGGCCAGTGCGTCGAGACGATCGCGATCGTGGTCACGACGAACAGCGAAAAGGCGGCAAAGCGGGTGAACAGGCCGAGCATCAGCGCGATCGCGGCCAGGATCTCGGTCCAGGTCACCATCGCCCAGTTGACGCCGGCCGGCAGCCAGTCGAACGGCAGCGGAAAGCCCTTGCCGGCGAACCAGCCCGGCACGCCGTCGACGCCGGCCTTGCCGATCCCGGCCTTCAGGAATTCGTAGCCCAGCAGCAGGCGCAGGCCGAGCGGGGCGATCCAGTCGCCGGCCGAGCGCAGGCGGTCGGTCAGGCGGTCGTAGGCTTCGATCAGTGCAGACATGGTGCGATGCTCCGGTTCGTTCGAGACAGGTCGGGGCCGGAGGCTTCCGCCGCCCTCAGTCGGGGGCGGTGCCGAGGATGAGCCCGCGTCGGTGCAGGTCGTCCAGCAGGGTCCGGCCGTGGTCGATCAGCGCCGCCGGATGGGCATGGTCCAGTTCCCCGGCAACGCGTTGTAGTGCCATTCGACCGGTGCGTGCCGGATCTTCTTTCAGCAGTTCGATCAATCGGCCGGTCACGGCGTTGATCTGCAGCCGGCCGAGGCGGTCGTCGGGCATCCGCCAGACGGCCAGAACGGTGGCGGCCGGCTCGGGCGCGG
>Ga0102940_1000146_pt1 | contig 49420 bp, 38 predicted proteins | sample SalPonR2_C_D1_MG_FD_78215 | JGI IMG/M metagenome (GOLD analysis project Ga0102940, IMG submission 78215) | Salt pond soil microbial communities from South San Francisco under conditions of wetland restoration - Salt Pond MetaG R2_C_D1_MG | ecosystem: Environmental > Aquatic > Marine > Intertidal... | reverse complement strand
GGGGTACGTTTGCCGCAAAGTATGGATGCCGATCTGCTTACGCAAAAACTGAAGGATCGGAATATCTTTGTCTCCAAAAGAGGTAATGCTATCAGAATAGCTCCGCACCTGTACAATACTGAAGCGGAGCTGATGCGTCTGGTGGGGGCGTTTAGGGGGGCAAAACGAGTATAGCATAAACCTATTTTAACGAATTCACTTTCAAAATTTCAAACAAATGAAATCAACCGGCAATTGTTTTTACTGCGGAAAATCCTATACGAAGACGGGTATCAGTCGCCACTTAGCTACCCATTTGAAGGTAGTGGAAGAAGTAGCCAAAAGCAGCAGCTTTCATCTCAAAATCAATGCTGGCCCGTACTTCTTACAATTACTAATGGATGGTGATGCTAAAATGTCAGATTTAGATAGTTATCTTAGAAGAATATGGCTGGAGTGCTGTGGTCATATGAGTGAATTTGGATACAAACGGTGGTCGCAAGATCAAGGAATCGAGATGAATCAAAAGGCAAGAAGAGTACTCGAGAAGGGCATGACTATTTGGTATGCCTATGATTTTGGGAGTACGACCGAATTAGATATAGCCTGTATCAATAAGTATTCTTTTCCTACCAAAGAGAAAATAATGCTTTTGTCCAGAAACAATCCATTAGATGTTCCATGCGATGCCTGTGGGAAAGGGAAGGCGAAATATTTATGCACCGCCCACTGGGGGGATGAAGAAATGTGGTTCTGTGAAAAATGTGGTAAAACCCATAGCCAGCAATGTGAAGATGCAGAATATGCCATGGGACCCATTTATAACAGCCCGAGAACGGGAATCTGCGCTTATGAAGGTGGTTCAATCGATCGCGAACGGGATCAATGATGCTCTCCTTCTCTGCCGCGCTAAAGCACGGCGAACGTATTTACCCCCATTTAAAACTACCCACCGTAAGCCCGAGTATCAGAACGCTCAAGACCAGGAGATTCCCCCAGGGCATGAGGGCTAAGTTTTGTGGTACTGGAAGTATCCGATCACAAGCCGCACCCTCCTGAATATCCATTACCGTAGGATTGCTGGCATTACCAGTTATATCTGTGCTGATAACTCCGTCATTGGGTGTGTTTAACAGCGTTTGTAAGCCACAAAATTCGGTTAATAAGTTATTGGAAGTGATAAAAACCTCCCCCCCAATGGAGGTAATATTTTGCAGCCCATCCAGGTTTTCAATGTCATTTCCCTGAATGATCAGGTTCCCGGTAATATTGGTGCATGGACCGTAGGTGGTCTGAAAGTTATCAATCGCCGCTTGAGAATTCAAAGTAATATCTGCATCAGAGCAGTTCTGAGCAGACAGAATAGGCGGTCTTCACCTGTATGGCGTTAAAATGCCATATAACTTTAAGCGAAATTTACACTTCTTTTGTAGGGCAAAAGAAGCAAAACCCACCCGCTAGGGTTAGCCATTTCTTTTCGCTACGCTTTCCGGGTAAAGCCTAAAGCTGGCAAACTCGCGCGGGATTTTGTTGGCTATGCAGATGAGTGCGCGCGAAGCTTGGCCCGAGTAGCCTGAGCAATACATTAGGTCTGCTCAAACAGTGCCTGCTTTTTTACGGATTTCCTCCGGAAGACTTCGCGGAAATGGCTGAGACGCGGGAGTCCCTGGATAAAAAAGACTATTTACTGTGTAAGAAAACAGACCTTTACTTCGATGATTTTCTTCGAATATGTCTAAATGGAAGTATTACACATTAAATCGGAAGTGCATCACATCACCGTCGCCCACTAAGTATTCTTTCCCTTCGATGGATAACTTACCCGCATCTTTGACTTTGGCTTCTGACCCATACTTTACGTAATCGGCGTATTTGATGACTTCGGCACGAATGAAGCCTTTTTCAAAGTCGGTATGGATCACACCGGCTGCTTGTGGCGCTTTGTCTCCCCGACGAATTGTCCAGGCGCGGACTTCTTTTTCGCCAGCGGTAAAGTAAGTGATCAAATCGAGTAGTTTGTAAGAAGCATTGATCAGTTTGTTAACACCCGGCTCATTTAGTCCCATATCTTCGAGGAACTCCAGGCGTTCTTCTTTGCTCTCCAGTTCGGCAATATCGGCTTCGATACCGGCACTGATCAGGATGGTTTGCGCATTTTCGTCGGCCACCGCTTTTTTGAAGGCTTCGGTATGTTCGTTGCCCTCGTGCACATCGTCCTCGCTAACGTTGCAAACGTAGAGAATAGGCTTGGCGGTCAGGAGCATCATTTCGCGAAAAAGCTCTTTGGTGGTCTCATCATCTTTGTCATCGAAGGAGCGGGCGGGATTTTCATTGGAAAGGTGTTCCATAATAGCCTCCCCAATGCCTACGGATTTGACGGCGTCTTTATCGCCGCTCTTGGCGTTTTTACGCAATTTATCGAGGCGCTTTTCAACGGTCTCAATGTCTTTTAGGATAAGTTCGGTATCGATGGTTTCCTTATCGCGCACGGGGTCGACGCTACCGTCGACGTGTACCACGTTACCGTCTTCAAAGCAACGCACCACGTGGATAATCGCATCTACCTCCCGGATATTACCCAGGAATTGGTTCCCCAGGCCTTCACCCTGGCTAGCGCCTTTGATCAGGCCCGCAATATCGACGATCTCCACGGTAGTGGGAATGATCTTCTGCGGATTCACAAACTCCGCCAGTTGATCCAACCGCTCGTCGGGTACGGTAATGATTCCGACGTTGGGGTCCTTAGTAGCAAATGGATAATTTGCCGCCAGTGCCTTGGCAGAAGTCAGTGCATTAAACAGTGTTGATTTACCCACGTTGGGGAGTCCTACGATACCACATCTTAAACCCATAGTTGCTTTTTATTTTTTGCAGGCGCAAAGATACGGTTTTGTTTTGACTTTGTGACTTTGTGAGGGGGAGACTTTGTGAACATTTACTTCTCAGCCTCTCACAGTCTCTCCATCTCACTCTCACAGCTTCCATTGCTCAGGAGCCCGGGACATATTCACCAGCTTGCCCAGGATGTAATCGTATCTTTGATAAAGATCAGCATGGGTCTGCTCTTCGATATATTCACATTTCAGGGCAAAATCAAGCCATACCTGTGTTTCAGCCGCTTCCGTTTCCGCATCACTTGCCCCGTCGAAGGTCATTTGGAATACTTTTAGATCCTGATGCTTTCTGATCTTAGCCATAATCAATGTTTTAGTATTATAAAATAAGGTTCAAATCTATCAGCTTCTCACACCCTCACTAAGTCACCCCGTCCCCCTCTCACTCCCTCTCACATTATTTGTAATTTCTCATAAAACACCTGCTCCGTAATATTGGCGTACACCGCGGCCTTTTTACTAAAGTCCAGGTAAGAATCGTAGACCTTACGGGCAAAAGGATCGCTGTCGGCCAATTCGTTCACGACGATATTGGTCTGTACGCGTAATTCGTCCATAACTTCCTGGGGGAAGGTGCGGATATCTACGCCTTTTTCCATAAAAGTGGCCAACTGCTCCGCGTTTTTGGTTTCCATACCCAACCAGCAGTAATTATTCATTTCCACGGCAGCGGCTTGTAAGATGGCTTGCAGATCCGCGGGTAGCTCATCGTAGGTCTTTTTATTAACGGCTAGCTCCAGTACGGAACCCGTCTCGTGCCAGCCGGGGGTGTAGTAGTACTTTGCGATCTCATCGAAACCCATAATCGCATCGTGGAAGGGGCCCAGCCATTCGGTGGCATCAATCACGCCACGCTCCAGGCCCGTGTAAATCTCTCCGCCGGCCAGCAGTACCGGCGTACCGCCTACTTTTTCGAAGACCTTGCCGCCCAATCCGGGGATCCGCATCTTCAGGCCCTTAAAGTCCTGAATAGAATTGATCTCTTTGTTGAACCAGCCCCCCATCTGTACGCCGGTATTGCCGCCCAGCATGGGTACGGCGTTGTAGTCGCGATAGAGTTCTTCCCAGAGTTCTTTGCCACCACCGTGCATGATCCAGGCGGTGACCTGCTGGGCATTCATGCCGAAGGGCACGGCACCGAAGAACTGCGCCGCCGGGATCTTACCCGCCCAGTAATAGGCACAACCGCTGCTGATCTCGGCCGCTCCCGAGCGCACGGCATCAAAGGCTTCCAAAGCTGGCACCAGCTCTCCACCACCGTAGACCCTGATGGTTATACGGCCGTTCGACATAGCTTCAACGCGATCGGCAAAATATTTACAGGCTTCGCCAATGATGGGGAAGTTCGGTGGCCAGGTGGTGACCATCTTCCACTCGTATTTCTTACCGGAAATGATATTGGGTCCACTATTCTGCTGCGCCTGACCATCACCCATCAGTCCCCGCAGGAAGAGGGGAAGGGAGAGGGTACCCAGGGCCGCGCCTTTGACGAAGGTTTTTCTGCTGATCTTCATGAATTCAATTTTTGCCTGTCTACCGGAGGTAGAAATTATTGACTGATGAATTTCCACTTTTTTTGTCAGCTCACCAAATCTTGTATCAGGATTCGCAGGAGGGTTCAGGTTAATCTGTTGACTTTTCAATGTACCTGATGGATATGAACCAAGGTCTCCCTCAGCAAGTCTCACTACTGTAATTGATTTTTATCATCGCTCAGCAGTGCTGCGTCATCGATCTTGGAAGGAATTAAATCTACTCCACTATGCGATTACGACTTCCTGTTTTTCTGCTCTTACTGATTATACTTATGCCGCTTATCACGAGCGCCCAGCTGGATGCTCAAATAGAAGAAAAAATTGATAAAATTCTTCCCCAGCTGACCCTCAAAGAAAAGATTCAGCTCTGCCATGCACAATCCAAATTTAGCGTTCGGGGCGTGGAGCGACTCGGAATCCCGGAGCTGTGGATGTCAGACGGGCCACACGGCGTGCGTGCCGAGATCAACTGGGATAACTGGGGCTACGCTGGCTGGACCAATGATTCTATTACCGCTTTTCCGGCACTGACCTGTCTGGCGGCTTCCTTTAATCCCGATCTGGCTTACCAGTACGGAGAAGCCGTGGGTGAAGAAGCGCGTTTCCGCAAAAAGGATGTCCTGCTGGGGCCGGGTGTAAATATTTACCGCACGCCGCTCAATGGCCGTAACTTCGAATATATGGGCGAAGATCCTTATTTGGCTTCCACCATGGTTGTGCCTTATATTCAGGGCGTACAAAAGAATGGGGTGGCGGCCTGCGTCAAACACTACGTGCTGAACAACCAGGAGCGCTGGCGGGGGCACATTAGCGTGGAAGTCAGTGATCGTGCCCTACACGAGATTTATTTACCTGCTTTTAAAGCGTCAGTACAGGAAGGGGAGGCCTGGGCACTGATGGGCGCTTACAATCAATTTCGGGGACAACACACCTCACATCATGAATTGTTATTGAATAAAATCCTCAAGCAGGATTGGGGCTACGATGGGGTAGTGGTCACCGACTGGGGTTCGGCGCACGATACCCGCGAGGCTGCACTCTACGGCCTGGATATCGAGATGGGGACCGGCACCGATGGCCTGACTTTTTCTGAAAAGAACGCCTACGATAACTATTACCTGGCTCTTCCTTTCCAGCGGATGATCGAGAATGGGGAGATTCCAGAGTCCGTATTAGATGAGAAAGTACGGCGTATCCTGCGCCTGATGTTCCGCACCACCATGAATCCGGATCGCGGTCTGGGCCGCAAAAACAATATTGAGCATCAGCAGGTGGCGCGAAAGATTGCTCAGGAGGGTATCGTCTTATTAAAAAATGAGGAGGACTTCTTCCCAGTGGATCCGAATCAGGAAATGACCATTGCCGTGATCGGCGAGAATGCGACCCGGGCCATGACCGTTGGCGGCGGCTCTTCCGAACTAAAAGCACAATATGAAATTTCTCCGCTGGAGGGAATCCAAAAGCGATATCAAAATGCGAAGATTATCCACGCCATGGGCTACGCTTCGGGTCCGCCTGCTTACGGGAGGGTACTGCCTTCGCCCTTCGATGTGGAAGAACTGAGAGCAGAAGCCATCGCTGCCGCTAAAAAAGCGGACGTGGTGTTATTCTTTGGTGGCTTGAATAAGAACCACCACCAGGATTGTGAGGGCGGGGATCGACTACAGTACGGGCTGCCTTTTGGGCAGGATGAGCTAATTGAAGACCTACTAAAAGTAAATAAGAACCTGGGTCTGGTACTGATCAGTGGCAACGCCGTCGAAATGCCCTGGATCGATCAGGTCAAAGGCATCATACAGGGCTGGTTCCTGGGTAATGAAACGGGGCACGCCCTGGCCGATGTCATCAGTGGGGACGTGAACCCCTCCGGTAAATTACCCTTCAGCTTTCCCGTAAAGCTGGAAGATAATGCGGCGCATCACTTTGGAACGATATCCTACCCGGGTGACAGCATTAGACAAGAGTATAAAGAAGATATTTTGGTCGGTTATCGCTGGCACGACACCAAAGAGATCAAGCCGCAGTTTGCCTTTGGGCATGGTCTGTCTTATACGAGTTTTGTTATTTCAGAGGTAGCGGCCAGTAAAGCTGTTTATGCCCCAGAAGAGGAGGTCGTTGTTACTTGTCTGGTGGAAAATACCGGTGACTTAGCGGGGCAGGAAGTGCTGCAGCTCTACGTCGGTAAGCCCAATTCTACCCTGGAACGTGCCCAAAAAGAACTGAAAACGTTCAAGAAAGTCTACCTGGACCAGGGGACAAAACGTCGGTATGAACTTTCCTTCCAGGTCAGTCATCTGGCCTATTACGATGAATCAATTGGAGATTGGGTAGTAGAGAAGGGGGAGTATATTATTTACCTGGGCAATGCTTCGGATCGGATATTTGGGGAGCTTAGAGTAAAGGTGGAGTGAGGGGAATAGATAAGGGGGAGACCAAGAGAGGGGGAGATAGGGTGATGGGGAGAGAAAATGCTTGCCTCTGGAAAGAAGCCAGAGCCAGGAATTGAAGTAGTCTCCTTTAGACAAGGGGGCGCAGGAGATGGACAAGAATAAAGCAGGACCTAAAGAGATTTTACAGGACAATATTTTAAACAAAATGTTTTAAAGTTAAAAGCTTTTCCGTATCTTTAGTACATGAAGCAGCCAAACCTAAAGATACTGAAGGGTAGGGGAGCGCAAATCAATCCCGCCAACCGCTTTCATGAGCAGTACTACGAGACGGAATGGGAGCAGGATGAGCGTACCGAATACATCACGGTGCATCCCAAAACCATCCTGAATAAAGTGGACAGTCCCGACATCGGTATGGCCTGGTCTATGAATCCTTATCAGGGTTGTGAGCACGGCTGTGTGTATTGTTACGCACGGAATACCCACAATTATTGGGGTTACAGCGCCGGACTGGATTTTGAGCAGAAGATCCTGGTTAAAAAGAACGCGGCCAAGCTGCTGGAGCAAAAAATCCAAAACAAAAATTGGGAGGCCGCGGCCATCATGCTTTCCGGCAATACGGATTGCTACCAGCCGGCCGAGGCAAAGTTTGGGATCACCCGGGAAATATTAGAAGTACTCTGGAAATATCGCCATCCGGTAGGTCTTATTACTAAAAATAGCTTAATCCTTAGGGATTTAGACCTTTTAAAACCTTTAGCTGAGAAAAAATTACTGAAAGTTTCGATTTCACTCACTAGCCTGGATGAGGCGGTACGGCGGATGCTCGAACCGCGTACCGCCAGTGTAGCCCAGCGTCTGAAGACGATTGAGGTTTTGGCGAAAGCCGGTATCTCCGTCAACGTCATGCTAGCGCCCATCATCCCCGGGATCAATAGCCACGAAGTGATGGCCATGGCCAAAAAAGTAGCTGATTTGGGTGCCAGGAGTATCGCTTATACGATCGTTCGACTAAACGGTGATGTGGCAAAAATATTCGAAGACTGGATTCGGAAAATGATGCCAGCCCGCGCCGATAAGGTACTGAACAAAATAAAGGAATGTCACGGTGGTCAACTAAGTGACAGCCGCTTTAAGCAACGTATGGTAGGAGAGGGACATACCGCCGAAATTATCCGCCAGCAGGTACAGCTAGCCCGCCGGCTATATTTCTCGGATAAAGAAAAATTAGTGTATGATACGGAGCTACATCAGCAATATAAATCTCCCCAATTAAAATTGAATTTTTAAGTCAAAACATTTTGTTTAAATATAAAAATATCCCTAAATTGTGACCATAACACTTTATCCTTTTTATCCATGAGACTCCTGGACTACCAATACATCTACTTGATGCGTGAACGGCGCAGCCGCCGCCATAAGATTGGCATTTCGACCATCCCGCGTAAGCGCTGGCAGACCGTCAACCGTTCGGTACAGGGCGAGGTCAGGCTCTTGATTTACCGTAAAGTATTCTTCGCTCGTGCGACGGAACGTTATCTGCACGGTTTCTTTAAAGCCTCGCGCTTTATTCTGGGGAAAGCCGGTCCGGGAGCCGGACGGACGGAGTGGTTCCATTTCAGCTTCCTGGAGCGCTGGATTGCCCGCCTTTGGATTGAAATCTTTTGGATGGCGCCGGCGATCTTATTAGCCGCGGGGATTGTCATACTCGCGTTTGTGAATGGCAACTGGCAGGAAATTGACTGGAGCTGGTGGGATGAGTTTTGATTAAATAAAAAGCCTATAATTTATATTATGTTAAGTAGGGTTTCTGAAGCCCTACCGTAATTCAAATCACCACCTCTTTGCCCTACTCTATGCGAAGTTGTTTAAAAAACCCTCACTGAGCCCTTGGCAACATATTGAAAGCCAATCCCAATCATCTCACCAGGAATTCTTAAACAACTTCTGCTAGTTTTATCTTATCTTACCGCACAGAAAGGTATACTGTCGGTACAAGCTGTTAAACGAAAATAAATTATCAATATGAATACTGTAGGACTAATTGGTGTAGTCGTGGTCGCCGCCTTTATTTTTTTGAGATTCCGTAATTATGGTCCAGGCGCTAAAAATATTGACGGCCCTACCCTACGCAGCATGTTAAAGGATAAAAACGTAAAACTCATCGATGTGCGTACCCCGGGAGAAGTCGCTCAGGGGAAAATTAAGAACGCGAGTAATATCAACATCAATAGCGCTGATTTTAAACAAAAAGTTTCAAATTTGGATAAGTCCAAAACCTACGTGCTATATTGCCGCAGCGGTGCCCGCAGCACCCGTGCTGCTCGTGTCATGATGAAAATGGGTTTTGAAGATGTGTATAATCTGCAGGGCGGTTATATGAGCTATTCAAAATAGTTTCTATAACTCCTCTCCTCTTTCTGTGTGATACCCGAAATTGATTATCCCTTCAGGTAACCCTTGCTGTGGTTTCTCTGGCTTATTTCCTTTCCAATATCTCGAAATTCTCCATCGGGCTAAGACAGGTTTTGTAATAAAACAAGCATTATTCTTCAAAAATATTTTATAAGTGTCAACATAACACTTATATTTGAATCCTTAGGCAAACCCATCATTGTTAGGCGCAATTTTGATTTACCACATGATGTTTTACGATCTTCGCAATTTGTAGTGATGTATTTTGAATAAAACAATGGAGCTCTTTTCGATTCAATGATCACGATATCAGGAATATTAAAGCCAAAAAACCAATATTAATTAGTCATTTTTAATATAAGAACCAATGAGATTATTAATTATCTTTCCTTCTGTAATGATATTATTATTGTTGGGAACAGTCGTTTCTGCCCAGCAAGCTACTCAAATCAGTGTAAAGCCCTCCGAAGAAGCGCCTGTGATTAGCAGGCATATCTACGGACACTTTGCCGAGCACCTTGGCCGCTGTATCTACGACGGCTTCTACGTCGGTGAGGATAGCGAGATTCCTAATACCGAAGGGGTGCGCAACGACATTGTTGAGGCACTCAAAGAGCTGAGTATTCCTAATTTAAGGTGGCCCGGTGGTTGCTTTGCGGATACCTACCATTGGAAAGATGGTATCGGTCCTAAAAAAGATCGTCCTTCTATGTTGAACAGCTGGTGGGGAAACGTTCGTGAAGACAATAGCTTTGGCACCCATGAATTTCTTAATATGTGCGAATTATTGGACACGGAACCCTACTTATCGGGTAATGTAGGGAGCGGTACGGCTCAGGAGCTGGCCGATTGGGTGAAATACGCCACTCATCCTGCCGGAAGTAGCCCCATGCCGGAACTACGGGAACAAAATGGTAGAACGGAACCCTGGAAGGTAAAGTTTTGGGGAATCGGAAATGAAGCCTGGGGCTGCGGGGGGAATATGACTCCAGAGTATTATTCGGATTTATATCGTCGGTTTGCCACCTTCATGAATGGCTGGGGTAATGATCAGGAACTAGTCCGCATTGCTTCCGGAGCTAGTAGTAGTGACTATAATTGGACCGAAGTGCTAATGAAGAATATTCCTAATCGCCTGATTGATGCCATTGCCCTGCACCACTACTCCGTTATTGACTGGGGTGATAAAGGACCAGCTACCGGATTTAGCAAAGACCAGTATTTCACTATCATGAAAAGGGCGCTACGGATGGAAGAATTAATCCAAAAGCACACCGCGATTATGGATAAATACGATCCCAAGAAAGAAGTTGATTTATACGTAGATGAATGGGGCGGCTGGTACGACGTAGAACCAGGCACCAATCCAGGGTTCTTATATCAACAAAATACGATGCGCGACGCCATGGTTGCGGGTACGACCCTTAATATCTTCAACAACCACGCTGACCGGGTAAAAATGGCTAATCTGGCCCAGGCAGTGAATGTACTGCAGGCCGTTATCCTGACTGATGAAGAAAAGCTGATTCTGACGCCAACTTACCACGTGATGCGAATGTATAAAGTGCATCAGGATGCCCAGTTGATTCCCCTGAGCTTTGTATCGCCTCAGTATATTCATGGCGAAGAGGCTTTACCTGCCGTATCGGGTTCGGCTTCAAGAGATGATTCGGGTAAGATCCACTTCTCTTTTGTTAATATTGACGCCGAGCGGGAGCAAACAATTGAAATTGATATAAGTGATCTGAATTTGAAGGAGATTAGCGGAGAAATTCTAACTTCGGATGACTTGAATAATCATAACACTTTCGACGATCCAGAGCAGGTAAGACCAGCTGTTTTTGACGGAGCCCGGATTGAGAATAGAAAACTTCGTTTCCAAATCCCTCCCTTTTCGGTTGTTGTTCTGGAAGCAAACTAAGGGCCAAAGTGAATTCATTTTGAGCAAAAGAATTCACTTTGGATCCAAGCTGGGTTCCTAACCCCGAAAAAAATCACCAAAAAAGTAAATAATGCCTAAAAACAGCTATGTTATCGGTCTGGACTACGGTACGGATTCCGTCCGTGCCGTTCTCGTCGACGCGGATACAGGAAAAGAATTAGCCTCTAGCGTACATTGGTATCAGCGTTGGCTAGATCAAAAATACTGTGATGCGGCAATCAATCAATTTCGTCAGCATCCTTTGGATCACATTGAAGGCTTGGAAAAGACGATTAAGGCCGTCGTTTCAGAAGCGGATATCCCCGCAGATTCTGTTCTGGGGATCTGTATTGATACGACCGGCTCCTCTCCTATTCCCGTGCTGAAAGATGGAACACCGCTTGCCCTAAGCAAAGGCTTTGAGGAGAATCCAAATGCGATGATGGTTCTCTGGAAGGATCATACCGCCATTACCGAGGCAGATGAGGTGAATCAGCTGGCGCGCAGCTGGGGTGGTGAAGATTTTACTAAATACGAAGGGGGGGTATATTCTTCTGAGTGGTTCTGGGCGAAAATCCTGCACGTTGCCAGACAGGATCAGGAAGTAAAACAAAAAACCTACACCTGGGTAGAGCATTGCGATCTGATGACCCATCTATTAACGGGGTCTAAAGATATTGATACGCTCAGAAGAAGTCGCTGTGCTGCCGGGCACAAAGCCATGTGGCACGAAAGCTGGGACGGGCTTCCGCCAAAAGCATTTCTGGAGAAACTCGATCCTCACCTGGCCGACCTGAGAGATCGCCTTTATGAAGAGACTTATACTTCGGATGAAGTAGCCGGACAGCTAAGTGAGGACTGGGCACAGAAACTGGGTTTGACTACCAAAACCGTCATTTCGGTAGGTACCTTTGATGCCCATGCCGGTGCCGTCGGTGCCAATATTCAGGAAAATAGCCTGGTACGCGTCATGGGTACGTCTACCTGTGATATTATCGTAGCACCAGATGAGGTTATTGGCACTAAAACCGTAAAAGGAATTTGTGGACAGGTGGATGGATCGGTAGTACCGGGTTTGGTCGGATTAGAAGCCGGGCAATCGGCTTTCGGTGACGTTTTGGCCTGGTTTAAATCCGTACTCATGTGGCCAGTAGATCATTTAGTTCTGACTTCCAATCTATTATCCGAAGAGCAGAAAAAAGCACTGGCCAAAGAAGTTTCTGATCAACTCATCAAAAAGCTTTCCACAGCCGCAGAGTCTGTTCCTTTAAGTGAAAGCTTACCCATTGCTCTGGACTGGATCAATGGCCGTCGTACGCCCGATGCCAATCAAAACCTGAAAGCAGCTATTTCCAATCTGTCCCTGGGTAGCAAAGCACCACATATTTTCAAGGCCCTGATCCATGCGATTTGTTTTGGCTCTAAAATGATTGTAGACCGCTTTGAAGAAGAAGGCGTATCGATTGATCAGGTGATCGGAATCGGTGGCGTCGCTCGTAAGTCCAGCTATATTATGCAGACCCTGGCGAATGTAATCAACCGTCCCATTATCGTGGCGGAATCTGATTATGCGCCAGCCTTGGGAGCTGCAATCTACGCAGCCGTGGCAGCCGGCGTTTATCCCAGTGTACAGGAAGCCAGTAAAATATTGGGTAGTAAAATCGAAGCAGAATACCAACCAGAACCGGAGCAGGTAGCGGCTCTTCAACCACTTATGGCAGCTTACGAGGAGCTGAGCCAGTTTATTGAGGAAACGACTAAAAAATAATCGATATGAGTGTTTATCAACAACTTAAAGAAGAATGCTACGAAGCCAATATGAAGCTGAATGACCTGGGCCTGGTGATCTATACCTTTGGTAACGTCAGCGCGGTGGATCGCGCGCGTGGCACCTTTGCCATTAAGCCCAGTGGGGTCCCCTACGAAACCTTGAAACCAGCAGATGTCGTTATTGTCGATTTTGACAACCAGATAGTCGAAGGCGATATGCGCCCTTCTTCTGATACTAAAACCCACGCCTATTTATACAAAAACTGGGAAAACATTGGTGGCATTGCGCATACCCACGCGGTTTATTCCGTCTCCTGGGCACAATCCCAAAAAGATATTCCTATTTTTGGCACCACCCACGCGGATCACCTTACCGAAGATATCCCCTGTGCGGCTCCATTGCGGGATGAATTAATAGCAGGAAACTACGAGCACAATACGGGTATTCAAATCTTGGAGTGCTTTGAAGATCGCGGTTTGTCCTACGAAGAGGTACCGATGGTTTTACTGGGCAATCATGGTCCATTTACCTGGGGTCCAACGGCCGACAAAGCCGTGTACAACAGTAAAGTTTTGGAAGCAGTAGCAGAAATGGCTTATTTAACTTTACAGATTAATCCGGCGGCACCTCGTCTCAAGGACACCCTCATTAAAAAACATTACGAACGCAAACATGGTAAAAATGCCTATTACGGGCAGAGTTAAGATAGATAAAGACAAAAGCAATGAATAAAAAAAATATCTGGTTTCTTACCGGTAGCCAACATCTCTACGGTGAAGAAGCTTTGAAACAAGTACGGCAGCATACCGAAGAGATAGTCAGCGCCTTTAATGATGCCAAAGTGACGATTGTCCCTATAATCACCCCAAAACTGGTTACCACACCCGATGAGATTACCCGGACCTGTATTGCTGCGAATGCCGATGCGAATTGTATTGGCGTGATCACCTGGATGCACACCTTCTCTCCCGCCAAGATGTGGATTCAGGGGCTAAAAAACTTACGCAAGCCGCTTTGTCATTTGCATACCCAATTTAATGCAGAGATTCCCTGGGAAAGTATCAATATGGACTTCATGAACCTCAATCAATCGGCGCATGGGGATCGGGAATTTGGATTTTTGATGTCTCGCTTACGCAAAAAAAGAAAAATTATCGTCGGCCACTGGAAAAGTGAATCGGTCCGTCAGCAGCTTGGAGCTTGGTCAAGAGTTGCCCGGGGTTGGGACGAACTCCAAAATCTGAAGGTCGCACGCATCGGCGATAATATGCGCGAAGTTGCGGTTACCGAAGGGAATAAGGTAAGTGCACAAATGCGTTTTGGTTTTTCGGTAAACGGATTCGGCATCAATGATTTGACCGAACACGTCGATGCGGTAGATGATCAGCAAATTGCACAATTAGTAGAAGAATATGAAGCTAGTTACCAAATAATGGATAGCCTGCAAAAGGGCGGAGCCATGCGTTCCTCTTTATTGGAAGCTGCCCGAATTGAAATTGCGCTTCGGAGTTTTCTGGATAGTGGTGGCTTTAAAGCCTTTACCGATACCTTTGAAAACCTGGGCGGGCTAAAGCAATTACCTGGCCTGGCCGTACAAAGACTAATGGCTGATGGCTACGGTTTTGGCGCGGAATGAGACTGGAAAACGGCTGCCATATTGCGTAGTATGAAGGTAATGGCCGAAGGACTGGAAGGGGGAACGTCCTTCATGGAGGATTATACTTACCATTTCGGACAGCATAAGTCGTACTGTTTGGGTTCGCACATGCTGGAAATTTGCCCTACTATAGCCAACGGTCAGGCTTCCTGTGAGGTGCATCCTTTGGGGATTGGTGGAAAAGAAGATCCCGTTCGCCTGGTTTTTGATGGACAAAGTGGTCCGGCGATTAATGTCTCACTAGTCGACATGGGTAATCGCTTCCGACTAATTGTCAATGAGGTAGAAAGTGTGCCACCCAAAGCTAAGTTACCAAACTTACCCGTGGCACGTGTACTCTGGGATGCCTTTCCGAATTTGGAAGTAGCGGCTACGGCCTGGATCCTTGCCGGGGGAGCTCACCATACAGTATACTCCCAGGCCCTGGATACCAGCTACATGGAAGATCTAGCAGATATTGCCGGTATCGAATTGTTGGTGATCGATCAGGATACCAAAATCAGAGATTTTAAAGATAAAATTAATAGTAACGAAGTGTACTACCATTTATTCCAGCACGGAATGTAAGGGTGGTCTACCTTTCGGTAAAAAATTAAACTTATGCAATTGTATAAACGAATCTCATTCGTGGTGCTGTCCGTGCTGTTTTTGGCGACAGCCTGTACCCGTACCACTCAACAAAATGATCAGAAAGCTATGACGCCTTCCGTAAGTATTAAAAGCGAACCCTACGGTACTATGCCCAATGGGCAAGCGGTACAACAATATACTTTATCGAACGAGGCAGGAATGTCTATTGATATTATTACCTACGGAGGAATCATTACCTCCTGGACTGCGCCCGACCAGGAAGGTAACTTCGAAAATATTGCCCTGGGCTTTGATGGCTTGGATCAATACCTGGAAAGTTCGCCTTATTTTGGGGCTTTGATCGGTCGTTATGGCAATCGAATTGCCAAAGGCCAGTTCAGTCTGAACGGAGAAGAATACCAATTGGCGACCAATGATGGTCCTAACCACTTACACGGCGGCCCAAAGGGCTTTGACAAAGTCCTTTGGACAGCAAAGACCAGTCAGGACGATTCTTCGGCTAGTCTGATACTCTCCTACCTAAGTGAGGATATGGAAGAAGGCTATCCCGGGAACCTGAACACGACCGTAACCTATACCCTAACTGCTGATAATGAGCTGCGTGTAGCTTACGAAGCAACGACGGATAAGACAACGGTGGTAAATCTTACTCAGCATACCTATTTTAATCTTTCCGGTGATTTCTCCGAGAAAATCCTGGACCACGAAGTAATGATAAATGCGGACACCTACCTACCCGTAGACGAGACCCTCATCCCTAATGGAGAATTGCGTCCGGTGGATGGTACTCCTTTTGATTTTCGCGAAGCAAAGGCCATCGGGGCAGAAATTGGAGCCCAAAACACCCAGCTGGAAAGAGGGAACGGTTATGATCACTGTTGGGTCTTGAACAACCAGGGAGGTATGCGCAAAGTGGCGACTGCTTATCATCCCGAAAGTGGCCGTTTTCTGGAGATTTCTACGGATGAACCAGGTATACAGTTTTACACCGGAAACTTCCTGGATGGCACTTTGCCAGTGGCAAATGGAGCGGGAAATTATGAATTTAGAACGGGTTTCTGTCTGGAGACACAGCATTATCCGGATACTCCCAATCAGCCGGATTTTCCTTCTGTGACTCTGGAACCTGGAGAAACCTATCAGACAACAACGAGCTTTAAGTTCTCAACCAAATAACTACTCCCCTTCTGCCCGGTCTAAGCCGGCCTTGTAGGTCTCGAGGCAACGCTCTCTGGCAGCTTTGTGTTCCACGATGGGTTCCGGATAGTCATCACTATTGACTTCCGGAACCCATTCTTTTACGTATTTCCAGTTTTTATCAAATTTTTCCCGTTGAGTATAAGGGTTAAATATGCGGAAATACGGTGCGGCATCAGTACCGCTGCCGGCTGCCCATTGCCAGCCACCATTATTACTCGATAAATCGTAATCTAGTAACTTACGCGCGAAATAAGCTTCCCCCCAGCGCCAATCAATCAACAGGTGCTTGGTCAGAAAGCTGGCCGTAATCATGCGTACCCGGTTGTGCATATATCCCGTGGCGTTGAGCTGCCGCATTCCGGCATCTACGATGGGATAGCCCGTACGTCCTTCACACCAGGCTTGATATTCCTCTTCATTATTACGCCATTCGATATAGTCGTATTTTTTCCGGAAGGAACGCTTCGCAACGTGCGGATAGTTATCGAGTATCTGGGCGTAGAAATCCCGCCAAATTAATTCATTGAGGAATGTACCGTTTAGATCTTTGGCTTTACGTGCCTTCTCCCGAATGCTTATGGTCCCAAATCGAAAGTGAATGCCCAGCCGGGAGGTACCTTCCTGGGCGGGAAAATTTCGGGTTTCATCGTATTCCTTTATTAACCCCTGTTTTACTTTTCGGGACGGAAAATTGATACTGCTTTGCTCAAAACCCATTTCTTCCAAACCGGGCATAGATAGCGCGTCGGTCTTGAAGTAGTGATCGTAGTATTCTTCGTTGGGGTAAGACTGGAAAAAATAAGATATTTCTTTACTCTTTGACTGTACCGTTTCTTCTTGTAGTTTGTCTCGCCAGGCTCTGCTATAAGGGGTAAATACCGTATAGCTCCCCCCACTCTTTTTTTCGACCTCCAGCCCTTCAAAAATGACGTGGTCTTTATAGGTATAGAAAGGGATATCCTTAGCGACCAGTAATTCTTTTATTTTTTCATCCCGCTTTTTGGCATAAGGCTCGTAATCGTGGTTCGTATAAACGGCCTGAACCGTATATTTTTGCAGCATCTCTTGCCATATTTCCTCCGGATAGCCATAACGCACTAGCATGGAGCTACCCATTTGCTCCAATTCTGCTTTTAGCCGTTTGATCTCCTGGTGGATAAAGCTTACCCGTGCATCGTCTTTGTCTTCTAACTTATCCAGGATGTTTTTATCAAAAATAAAAAGGGAGAGCACGGGTTCCCCGGTACGGAGTGCCCGGTAGGCGCCTGCATTATCTTCCAGGCGAAGATCACGTCGGTGCCAGAAAATATTTACAGCTGTTTTGTCTTTACTCATGGATTTGTTATTCAGGTAATCGTCGAACTAACACCAATAGAAAATAAATGTTTGGAGCAGCAGGAGTAGAATTAAATAAGTTCTTAAAGAAAAATTTCGTTTTTTTGCCTAAAAACAATGGGTAGATATATTTTTTTCCTCCTGAGCCTTTCCATTTGCTTTAGTGCTTGTTCTCCACAAAAGCAGTATCAGCAAGAAATTGAACAACTAGAAGAAAGTCTCTCGCAGAAAGTCGACGCGGATAAAGCCAGCGAACTTCAGGCCGCTTATCTAGCTTACGTAGAGCGATTTCCAAAGGACACCCTATTGAACGCTCGTTATCTGTATCGAAGTGCAGGGCTTTCCTACCGTATGCAAGACACCCCCGGCGCTTTATCCGCCATCCATCGGGCATTGGAAAACTACTACGCTAGCGACAACAGCCTGAACAATGCTCTGTTATTAGCTACTTTATATCGAGAAGAACTGCAAAAAAACAGGGTTGCTTATACCATCTTGCAGGGCATTAAACTGGCTTTTCCGGAAGCAGCAGATGAGAAGGCCCTAAACTTACCCAATAATATTCCCGGGGTATTTGCCCGATTGGACACCCTTCGTCGACAGATTTTTGACGAAAGTACTTACGCTATTAATTTCCCCGTAGCCAACGATTATATTACTGCGGTGGAAGAATTTGCCCGGGTAGCCCCCGAGCATCCTCAGACTCCGGAATTACTATTTAAAGCGGCAGAGATTGCCCGTTCCATTCAGACTTACCAAAAGGCCATCGATTTATTTGACTGGTTAGAGGGCAGGTACCCGGGGCACCAGCGAGAATCCCAGGCGCTTTTTCTAAAAGCCTTTACCCTGGATGACGGCATGAAAGATTACGAGTCGGCCAAACGGGCCTATGAGACCTTTATAGAGAAATATCCAGCCGATCCCTTTGCCGATGATGCCCGATTTTCTTTGCAGAACTTGGGAAAAGACGTAGAGGAATTGATTAATGAATTCGAGCAGCGGGAAGCAGATCAGTAAGAATCCTCTTTTACACAAGTGCTTAAATAACAAAAGCCGGAGGACATCCTCCGGCTAACTTTATTTGATATATTTCTAATCTGATTTATATCGCCTGGTGATTGAAGGGTTGCAACACCATTTCGGAGACGACTCCTGAATTAGGTTGCTGACACAAATACCATATCGCACGACCGGCTTCTTTTGCCGTTACAAATTTATCGCGATTTACTCTCATATCGATGTCATCCCAAAAGGGCGTATCCGTACCTCCCAGATAAATATTAGTGATCCGTACCTCAGTACGGCTTAATTCTTCGCGGATGGACTTGGTTAAACCATTGAGGCCATATTTGGAAGCGGCATAAGCCGAAGCACCCTTCATAGGTGTTTTCCCTAAGACGCCTGGTAGATTAATGACCAACCCTTTCTTAGCTTCTTTCATCGGCGGGATAAAAGATTTAAAAAGGTGGAAAGCACCCTTTAAATTGACATCTATTGTTTTACTGAATTCCTGGGCCGTTAATTCATCCAATGATTTAATAATCCCAATACCAGCTACGTTAACCAAGATATCAATCTTATCTACTTTATCGTGTATTTTGTCGGCCACCTTCTGAACGGCATCCCCATCGGTAATATCCAATTCAAAAATTTGGTCATCAGGCACTTCGTTAGCGTCTGCTACTTCTTTTAGCTTTTTTTTATCTCGACCGGTCAGGAAGAGATTGGCCTGGCTACCTTTCAGTAGCTTAATAGCTTCCTGGCCGATACCACCGGTGGCACCTACCACCAGTACTTTTCGATTTGCAATCATTTCCATGTTTACTAATGCTTAATTATCTTATCGCTTGTAAAAATTCGTTTTTCACACTTTCTTTCTGAAAAGCGCCTCCGTACTCCGAAGTGATGGTCACACAATCATTGTGTTCGATACCCCGCATCTGTACACACATATGCTTAGCTTCGATGTAGACAGCTACGTCTTCTGTATCCAGTACTTTTTTGAGTTCTTCGGCGATCTGGATGGTTAACCTTTCCTGTACTTGTGGTCGCTTGGCAAAAAACTCGACAATGCGGTTTAATTTGGAAAGGCCAATTACGTTTCCGTTGGCGATGTAAGCCACGTGAGCCTTGCCGTAGATCGGCAAAAAGTGATGCTCGCAGAAAGAATGCAACTGAATGCCTTTCTCTACCAACATTTCTTTGTACTGAAATTTGTTCTCGAACAGCGAAATGGCAGGTTTATTTTCGGGGTTTAATCCAGAAAAAATCTCCTTGATGAACATTTTAGCCACGCGTCTGGGGGTCCCGTTCAGGGAGTCATCCGTCAGGTCCAGGCCAATAGTGTTCATTATTTCGCGAAAGTGGCCTTCGATTTTCTTCATTTTATCTTCGTCGGACATATCGAAAGCATCTGGTTTTAACGGAGTATCGATGGACGTAGCGTGGTGTTGATCCCCTACTTCATCAACCATCGTTATATCTCCGTAGTGTTCTCCATTGAGCACACCATTCATTTCACGATTATCTTGTACCATAAACAATAAATTGAAATTTGATTAGTTTTGTGTCTATCTTTGGGAATTGAGGCTTTTGCATTTTGTGCAGTACTAAATTAACAAAATCGTTAGCGCCTTTGTTCCAATCGACCTTCCTAACAGGCACTTACAACATATTGTTTAACTTTTATTTAAAGATTAATCTGGTTCTGATGTCTAAGATGCTACTGATTTGCTGCTCATGCCTATTTTTGCTTGCCTGCCAGCCTAATAAAAAAACATCTGACCAATGCCCGCTGGGTGAACCTACACCTATTTATTCTTTAGACCTTCCTTTTGTGAAGAGTCACTCCTTTAATAAGACTGGACAGAACAGTAAAGAGGAAATTATTTTTCAGGATAGCCTGTATCTGACGATACGTCAGTCTGGGTGCGAGCAAATTCGTCAGGACTACATTTTTTCATTGGAGCCCTCTCCTGCTGCGAATGATCAATTTTGGATTCAAAGAAGTATAGAACTCTTCGGAAGATTAGCCAGCTATTCAGAAAATTTTTATTCATTTAACCAGTGGGCGGATAAAATAAATGAATCTAAATCCGAATTTAGGCTAACAGAACCCTTTGAGGTAGCCCCGCAGACCTTCGTGAAAATTGATAGAATTCCCTCTCCAGAGGAAACAAAATTAATTGTTAGCCTACTTCAAACCTGATTTATTTTTGGTACTTTACAAAGCCTAAAAACCCTATGAGAATCAGGAACTTAGCAGCGGCAAAATATAATTCTGCCCTTTACAAGCCACTGTAATTCAGTCACTTAAACAAATTGGTGAAATCATCAGCAAAACGTTTAGGTGACAAATTGACTTGCGAAAAACTTGTCTTGCCCCGTCCAATTCTATACTTTTACAATTGTAATCGAAAACACGCAACTTGTAAACATATGCTTTTAGTGAACACCTATAAATACCAATCTTCCTTACAGCAACTCCATGCTCGTGTATTTGAAGGTGCATCATCCTTGCGGTTGATTACCAACACAACAAAATAACCGTAAATTTAAAGATAAACAGGTAGCCCAGGATGCTACCTTTGGAAACAATCAGTATCAGTAAGTTAGAGGAGTTCCGTCTACCTGAATAGGTGACGGACTCTTTTTGTTTAGGGCACAAGTCATATCCTGTATCCAGAATACTCAGATAAGCGACGTCTGTACTATGTAAAAGATAATTTTTCTATATATTTTGCAATAAAAAGAAAAATAATTACAATAGAATAAATACTCCACCAGGGTATGTTCGTGTATTTATTCAAGGGAATATTGTGCCGGTACCAAAGGTAAAGACATAGAAAAACCTTTTCTACAGAGAAGGCCACCAATGTCGCCAGGGCTACTCCAAACAATCCTAAATGCGGAATGAAATAAAAGCTCAATCCAATATTAATCAGGAGTTCGGCCACCGAAATGTAAAGTACCATTTTATTGTCCTGCAGGCCAATCAGGATAGTTCTTGAGAAAATTAATCGACTGCATACGATAATCAGGTAGGTATCAAAAATAATGATGCTACCCTCAAATGATTTAGTAAATAGGAACGGAAACCATACATCGGAGAAAGCTAGTAGTAAAAAACTGAGCGGAAATAACAGGTGAAATAAGTTCAGTGATTTTTTTCGTATTGCTTGCAGCGCTTGCTCTCTGTTTTTTCTCATTTCTGGCAGCATAGCACTTCCAAAAGCTGCCGATAAAGCTAAAACCAGGGGTAATTCTCTGGCTCCATACCTAAAAATGGCAAATTTTTCTGGATCGCCATTGTACCAGTAATTGATTATCCATCCATCAAAGGTTTGCATGAGCCCCCCTAAAAAAGCATAAAGAATTAAGGGGGTAGACAAGACAATCCAGGTTCTTAACAAGAAAAAATTGAAACGAACGAATCCCAATTTCCTAATTAACCCCAGCAGGTAAATATGCTTTAAAAGTGCCATTAGAATCAGACCAGCCAGGGCGTACCCAAAGTCATACCCAAGGATGAGGGGAAGAATCAGGACGGTTAGGTAAGCAAAAAAAGAGTAAAACCCGTATAGGTATATATTTCTATATTTTCCTTTCAAAAGAAAAATATTTTCTAAAAGAAAGGTTGGAGTATTTAATAGGAGGTAGAAACAGAATAGATAATAATAAGGTACGGCCTGGCTTTTGGTGAAAACGGAAAAGATAAACTCCGGAAAGCAGAGCATAACTATGAAAACCAGACTACTGAGTCCCATAAACAGACCGTAGGCGTTAAATAAGAATCGCTGCCGGTCTTGCGGACTAAAGTCCGTATAGGAAGAAAGCAAGCCCTGAATGAGTCCCGCAACCCAAAAAAAACTGAGACTATAACCAATATAGAGGAGTTGCTCAAAGGCACCGATAACCTCCTGCTCCAGCCCCAGGTTGGGAAGCCAAATAGCCCCCAGAATAAAACTCCCCTGCCTTAGGAGTTGGAAGGCCTGCATGGCCTTTACATTCGTTCCCAGGAAATGTTTAATGCGTCGTGTCCACCTGCTCAAAGCTGACTCCGTGTTCTTCTAGTTCTTTTAAAATGGGCTCATAAAAAGCAGGTTCCTGCAGACTTTTCCCGGTAATATCTTCGATTGATCCATTCATAAAGTGCTTGAGCAAGATCCCAATGGGTAAGCCTACATTCTTGGCCATAGCCGTATTAAGGGGTGCTTCTCCTCTTATAAGCATAGTAGATTTGCGGGTATGTTGTTTACCTTTTAACTGGTAATCTATTTCGTGGTGGAGAATGACCTGATCTACTTCTTCCGCCTTGATAGCCCACTTCTCTCTAAGTAAATGTTCTAAAATCAATGCGGGGGAAGCGTTAGGTATCCTGATTCGTTTTTTACTGAATAAGCCCAGCCATTGTAGCTTGTGTACAATGGGATCATCCGCTTCGAGGTCTAGTAAATGGGCGGTACGCTCTTTTAGGGTATTGCCCGGTTGATCCCCGACTAAGCCATCGAGTAGATTGTAATAACTGATTTTATCTGAATGCAGAATAGGGAAATCGGCATCGGTCAGCCCCAATTGCACTAAAGCATCCCAAGCGGCACAAAAACCAGGTTTTCTTAAGGTGAATTTAGAAATATTAGGCACTCCTTTGAGGCCGTATTCTTCGGTATACAAAAGAGCATCTCTATTAAGATAAGCTTCCAGTTTACCTACCCCGGGTACCTCAACAGCCTGAGCGTGTTTAAAAAGCCGGTTATAAGGTAAATATCGTACTTTGTTTTTCTCCAGGTACTGAGCCGTCCCTTGTCCTGCTAAAACGATGTTCCGGGGATTCCAGGTAATTTTGTAGTCCCAGGGATTGTTTCGGCTATTGCTCTGCTCCATTAGGCCAGCCGAATAGCTGCGGAAGGCCGTAATTTTTGCGCCATCGGCACGAAGCTGATCTACCAGGCGCTTGGCCGCCAGCTCATCTATACCCGGTGCCAGTGCCTTTTCTTCCGTAAAGAACAATTCCCGGTCCCGTGCTTCATCACCAAGGCGGTAAATCTCATGCGATACGTAAGAAGAAGTTAATAATGGCTTTTTGAGTTTGATACAATCGTGGGCGATCTCCAGATGAAGGTGGGCCGGTAATAATGAAATGATAACGTCGGCTCTGCCGATGAGTTCGCGCCGATCATTTACCTTGGTGGCATCTAACCAAACGGCTCGTGCCTGCTGTCTGCCAGCTACTTTTTCAGCACCTTTTTTAGGGAAAGCGTCCCCTACCGTCAGGAACCAACCTTTTGATGGGGCAAGTTTTATAATATAGTCGATCAAAGGGTAGGCACACCGACCTGCCCCAATCAATAGGATGTTTTTCATATGTTGCTGTTTTGGACTGCCATGATAAAATATTGCTGCATGTCTGCCCCGGGTTGTTTAGGATAAAACCGGCTTGTTTCAAAGCGTAAGTGAAGTGGTTTTGTATCAGATTTGCGACCAAGATAATACAATTTTCTTGCTTAGATAAACCAGCATTACAATTATTACATTCTACTGAAGACTTAAACATTCTTTACCTTCGTTCGCTTATACAAAATAAAAGTTTTTATGGACCGAATTATATTGCTCAGTTTAATGATGTTGGGATTTCTACCCGTTAATGCCCAGGAAACTATCTTAGGCAGCTGGACCTCTATCGATGATCAAAGTGGAGAAGAAAGAAGCCATATCAGGATTTATCGCAATAGTCAGGGCGAAATCGAAGGTCGTGTTACCGAAGTCCTTTCCAGTCCGGTACCGATAGATGAAACCGTTTGTCAGAAATGCTCCAGGGATGACCCCCGCTATAAGCAGCCCGTAGAAGGGATGGTGGTCATCACCGACATGAAAGCTTCGCCAGACAAAAAATCTGCTCGTGGTGGACAAATTCTCGACCCCGAATCCGGTAGGGAATACGGATGTATCCTGACCCTTACCGAGAATGGCCAAAAATTAAAGGTGCGTGGTTTTGTAGGTTTTAAGGCACTGGGGCGAACCCAGGTATGGCGTCGGAATAATTAAGCTTCTTCTCGTTTCGCATTTTCATACCGTACCCGGTGGAGAATTGAATCCCCAAACAAGCTAAGCCCGCTGTTTAGTACAATTAATGCGATGGTTCCGTAGGCTACCCAGTTCCAGGTCGAAGCACCGCTGTATTTAGTCATCGCGGCTTCCGCGACCAGCGAAGCTCCGAAGCCTATTAATACCAGACCAGTAGGCGCCTGAATGAGCCAGCGGCGGTAGTGTCTTTTTGCCTTAGTCATTAATATATGGTTTTATCTTCTTTAAATCTTCCGGAGAATCTATTCCGATACTTTCCTGATCCGTCAGCACTATTTTTATATCATAACCAAGGGCTAGCCAGCGCAGCTGCTCCAGCGATTCTTGTCGTTCCAGGGCTTCGGGCTCGGCTTTACTGACGCTCTGCAGTGCTTTTTGCCGAAAGGCGTAAATACCAATGTGTTTATAAAATTGGCCTTTCTCCAACCAGGATTCCTTGCTTACATTTCGTTGATAAGGGATGGGGCTTCGACTGAAATACAGGGCCGATTGCTTACGCGAAAAAACGACTTTTACTACGTTAGGGTCGAAAATAGCTTTGGGATCGGTAAGGGGGATGGCCGCCGTTCCGATGGGAGCCGCCGTCTCTATCATTAATTCTATCAGCTGATCAATGGTTTTTGGATTAATAAAAGGTTCATCCCCCTGGATATTCACTAAAATGGTATCTTCCGCCATTGATTTGGCTACTTCGGCAATCCGATCTGTGCCACTCGGGTGTTGGGAACTGGTCATGGCCACTTCCCCGCCAAAGTTTCTTACGGCCTCCGCAATCCGGCCGTCATCGGTAGCCACCATCACCTGATCAAGTTGTCTGGATTTCAGACATTGCTCGTAAACCCGCTGGATCATTGGTTTTCCGCCGATATCCACCAGCGGTTTACCCGGAAAACGGGAAGAGGCATAACGCGCCGGAATGATTCCGATAATTTGTGGCATACGAGAAATTTTTTAGCTTCGATAACGGTTTTATAGACAGAAGATATAAAAATATGCAGAAAAGCTTCCTTCACCGATTAATTATTTCCGTCTTCCTGCTCGGTCTCGCCCTTTCGGGAAAAGCAACCGGTGATAGTACTCGTTACTTATTGCCAACGGACACCTTAAGGCTTTCGATCAGTAGTTTTGGCGAAAAGCTAATCGAGCATTACTTTGAAAAAGGGCAAACCCTTTTTTCACTGAGTAAATTTTACGGCCTGACCGTGGAGGAGCTGAAATATTACAATCCCGGCTTAATGAATGGCGTAAAAATAGGGGATAAAGTAGAAATTCCCATTCCCAACCGGGCGATAATTCGCTACCCCGATGCCACCTTTGACTACACGAGCCACGTTCCGCTTTATTATACCATCGAAAAGGGAGACACCTATTATGGTCTAAGTAAGCGCATTTTTAAGTTACCCATTGAAGAGATTCAAAGAAGGTTGCTACCCAAAGACGAGCAATTATCAGTTGGTCAGCGGTTTTTCGTGGGTTGGATGGCGGTGACCGGTGTGCCAGAATCCTACCGTTTAGTGCGGGGTCATCCCCTTTTCCGGAAAAATCAAGAGCTGCGCCCCCTCTATTTGAACCAGGCAAACAATAAAGAACTTAATGTCGTCGCCGGGGCGGCTACGGCCCTGCAAAACAGTCAAAATCAAAGCAGCTTTTTGGTTTTATTCGACGGTGTACCGGAAGGTCGTTACGTGGAGATTTTTTATCCTATGCGCAATCGGCGCGTTTTGGCCAAAGTAGTTGGAAAGATTCCAGCTTCTCTGTACGAACCCAACATTCGGCTGGTGGTTTCTCCCCTTACGGCAAAACTGTTAGGAGCAAAAGATGATGAGTTCTACGTCAAAATCTTTTATTACTAGTCGGAATAAATTACCTTGCTGCCATTCAATTCTTATGCTATGCAAATTTACGATAATATCTTACAGACGATTGGCAATACACCGCTGGTCGAACTTCATAAAGTGACCACTGAGCTCCCCTGTCGGGTACTCATGAAAGTTGAAACCTTTAATCCCGGACACTCCATTAAGGATCGGATGGCTTTGAAAATGGTTGAAGATGCCGAAGCCCGGGGGGATTTAAAACCAGGAGGCACCATTATTGAGTGTACTTCGGGGAATACCGGAATGGGCCTGGCACTGGCGGGTGCTGTCAAGGGCTACAAGTGTATTTTCACCACGACGGATAAGCAGTCTAAAGAAAAACTGGATATCCTGCGGGCGGTTGGTGCCGAAGTGATTGTTTGCCCGACAGACGTAGCCCCCGATGATCCCAAATCGTATTATTCGGTTGCGGAACAATTGAGTAAAGAGACGCCCAACAGTTATTGGTTTAACCAGTACGATAACCTGTCTAATCGCCAGGCACATTACGAAAGTACCGGCCCCGAAATCTGGAAACAGACCGACGGACGAGTGAGCCACCTGGTGGTAGGGGTAGGTACGGGCGGGACCATTTCGGGTACCGGGAGGTACCTCAAAGAACAAAATCCCGATATTAAAGTCTGGGGAATTGACACCTATGGTTCTGTATTTAAGAAATACCACGAAACGGGAGAGTTTGATGAGAAAGAAATCTACTCCTATATTACCGAAGGGATCGGCGAAGATATCCTTCCTAAAAACGTAGATTTTGAGGTAATTGATTTTTTTGAAAAAGTGACTGATAAAGATGGTGCCATCATGGCACGTCGATTAGCCCGGGAAGAGGGGCTACTACTTGGTTATTCAGCGGGATCGGCAGTAGCGGGTCTGCTGCAACTCAAGGATAAACTAAAGCCCGAGGATTTGGTGGTCGTTGTTATTCACGATCACGGTAGCCGATACGTAGGCAAAATCTACAACGATGAGTGGATGAAGGAAAACAAATTTTTGGAGGAGTAAGGTCATCCGGTACTTAGTGCTTAAACATCTCTACCTGATTGTCGATAACCGCTTTTTGGGGAACGGGCTGATTCCACTCGTCTTTCTCTAAAGGCAAGAGCCGCTTGCATACCCGTAATTTGTGGGTGTAGCGTTTGGTCTCTTCATTGTAAATGCCATAGTGATCCAATCGATCAATCCGAACCGCACCGTAGGCGTGTATGATGTATTGTTCTTTCATAATGATACCCACGTGTGCAATCCGGCCGTTTTTATTTTCAAAAAAGGCCAGATCGCCCTCCCGTGCCTGATCGATAAAATCGACCATCGAACCAAAATCGATCTGAGCTTCCGGGTCACGGGGTAATTGTTGTCCAACCATGCTGAAGAGCACTTGCACCAAACCGGCGGCATCAATTCCGAAAGGGGAACGACCGCCCCACTGGAAAGGAGCATTAAGATAGCGCTTGGCAATTTTTATTAAAAAGGGGGCACTGGTTTTGAGATCGGCCTGATCAATGGCCTGGCCACTAAAGGTAAATCGCATCTCTCCTAATTTGAAGTGTATCCCATCAAAATTGGGCAGACGGGCCCCCAGGGTGATCGGGACAAAGTAGTTGTCGCCCATAGCGGCCTGGACCAACTCCAGATTGAAAGCGAAATTATTCTGAAAGGCCAGCTTTTCGCTGGGGGTAATCGCGGTGACCTGGTGAGATTCCAGCCAGCCGACCAGATTGTCCTGAAGGCAACGCACCTTAGTCCACTGCCGACCTTTGGTTTCTAAAAGTTCCACTAGCTCACCGAAGAGCAACTGCGAAGCTTGTTCACTTTTATGACTCGATGAAGTTCGGATCGGGACTACACTGTATGGACAGATACCAAAATGCATTTATTTCCTGCTGCTTTATAAGTAAAAATAATAATAATTCTGGAATAGGCGTTGTGTCTATGTCAATTTGATGCGATTTAAATGTAATTTTGGCAAAAAAATTGCGCATGCGAAAAAAATGGAGCCGCCTTTCTGGACTTTTTAGCCTATGTTTTCTGTTACTCTCGGTGGCGTTGAATGCTCAGGATCAGCATTTTTCCCAGTTTTACGCCTCTCCCCTTACCCTGAACCCAGCCTTGACCGGTGCGGTGGAGGGTACTTATCGCTTTGCCATCAATTACCGGGACCAGGGACGCAGCCTTGTAGAGGTCCCCTACTCCACAGTCTCCGCGGCGATTGATATGCGCATTGGCCTAGATAGCCGAAAGCGTGTGCGGGATGATAAAGCAGGAATTGGAATGGTATTTTACAGCGACCGTAGTGCCTTTGCTAATTTTTATACCAACTACATTGGGATTTCGGGGGCTTTTCATAAAGCCCTGGATAAAAATCAGAATCAATATTTGTCTCTGGGCTTTCAGGGAGGAGTCGGGCAGCGCAATGTCAATTACGATAATTTCAGCTTTAATGATCAGTTTGACGGAAGTAGTAGTTACGATTTGCCGACGGAAGAAATTTTACCCGTCAATAACTTTTCCTACTCTGATTTAGCCGTTGGCCTTAATTATGCCTACGCCCCCGCGGGAGCATTTGGTGTTTATCTGGGCGGTAGTATTTATCATATATTAGAACCCGAGGTAAGTTTTTACACCGAGTCAGAAATACCTGGTACCAGTAAACTATACCGTAAGTACAGTCTTCACGCAGGCTTCCGGATTCCCGTGAGTCGTGATATTGCGTTCTTTCCCCGGGCCTTAACTTATATTCAGGGGCCCCACATGGCGATCAATGCGGGTAGTAATATTCGTTTTGGCTTTGGTAATAGCAACAATGCTGCCATCCACCTGGGCGGCTGGGGTCGAATGACCAATAATGCGAATGCTAAAACGACTCTTGATGCTATTGTAGGTATGTTTGGTATTGAATACAACAGTTTTCTGTTTGGCTTTAGCTACGACGCAAAACTCCTATCCATTGCCGCCGGAGGACGATCACAGGGCGCACTGGAATTTAGTGTCACTTACATCGGTAATTACGTAAACGACAACAGCGCGCTCTGTCCTTCCTTTTAAATACCTGATGGTCTAAGAATCCTTCGGAATGATTTCTGTCTTCTCCCCAAAGTACTGGACAAACTGCTGCATAGCCGTGGCCATTTGGGCATTCTGGGTGGCCTTGTAATAGGTATCCGCCATGGCTCTCAGCGTTTGAAAAAAGAAGCGGTCCATTTCTACGACCTGCATGTCCTTGGTCCACAAATCCATCCGCAAGGTATCTTTGGTCTCCTCGTCGAACAGGGCCAGGATCATCGCCTTACATTCTTTGGGACCGGGGCTTCCCATATCGTCATCGGCTTCCCAATGCAACTGAACGGGTATTTTTTCTTCGTTTAGCCCTACACGTATCTTAATATTCGATGTCTTTACTACTTGGTCTTTACTCATTTTTTGAAAGTCCTGATTCTTGATCGTTAGAAAATTCCTGCAAGTATTCTGCAGAATAAATATGTACACCCGCAATAAATTGCTGTGCCTGGTATACCATTGCCCGCGCTACATCCGGCGCAGCAATAGGGGTATATTTGGTAAGTCCGCCGTCCGCCCACTCGTTGAGTTGGTTGGTGACGGTCTTGAATAATCGATTTAAACGATTTTTGGGCTGGTCCTCCAATAAAGGACCGGGTCGAAAAATATGTGTTCCCCAATAATCCAATTCACAGATTGCCTCTTCAAGTAGCTTCCGCTCCTGGCGGTAATACAGGACGTTGTCCTTATCCGCAGCGATGGAAGATTGTAATAAGAACTGTCTGGCCCCGGCTTCCAAAGCCAATCGAGCCAATTGGAAAGCATAAGTCTTTTCAGGTCTGTATTTCCCAAAATCGTCTTTTATCTGCATTTGGTGGGTCCAGGTGTAAAATACGTCATGCACCCGCATATATTGCTGGAAATCGGGTAAACGCTCAAAGGTGACCTGATGGATTTCCAGCTTTTCGTGTTCAAAATCCAGGGGCTCCTCCATCAATAAGACGATCCTCTGGTAGGCATCATGTTGTAATAGGCGCAGTAAACATTTGCGGCCCACCAAGGTGCTTGCCCCCATTAAAAGCGCAGACTTATTGTGTTTACTGATTTCCATAGTACAAAGGTAGCGAAGTGTTGGTGGAATTACACAGCAATTTAAAATAAAACCCCCTTAGGTTTGCGTTTATGATCTTAGGCCAAAGCAATTGACTCCATGATAAAGTACTTTATCTATTCCTTGATCGTCCTACTGAGTTTTTTTCCGGAAGGGAAAACCCAAAATAGTGAAAAATGGATCATTAGCACGGCCCAGGGCACTGGCCTTTATGCCCAATCCTGGGCAACCCGCCTGGAGTTTCCCAAAGATTTTATTCAGGATCACTGGTCGCAAGGCAAGCAAATAACCAACCTCCACTTTAGTAAAGGCCTTTGGGCGATCGTATTGTCTGAGGGCAGTACCTACGAAAGCCAAACCTGGGTGACCCGAAGAAAATTTGACCAGGAACTTATTCAGGAAAAATGGGAGGAAGGTTACAGCCTTACCGAGACTGCTTATGGGCAGGGAGCCTGGGCCTTCGTTTTTTCCAAAAGGAAGATAGATGTGCCACAGATCTATCAGCTCAGCGGAGATTTCCCAGAGCAATTCATTAAATCGCAGTGGGAAAAGGGCTACTATATCAATACGGTGAGCTATGGGTCGGGTAAATGGTTGGTTTGTATGGAGCAAAGCCCCGCTGCGGAGCAGTCCTATATCGTGAGTCGGGACTATCCAGAAGGTTGGATCCGGGAAAAGCTGGAAGCGGATTTTGAAATGGAAGAATTAACTTTTGGAAATGGTTACTGGCTCGTAGTGGCCGCTAAAAAGGATACTTACGCTAACGTCCTGTACGCTAATGATCAATTCCCCAAATCAGAAATTTCACTAGCCTGGGCACAGGAAGCGTCCATTACCCAATTAGCCTTTGGTTACGCGCCCCGTGCCCCCGCTACAATGGCGCCTCCACCCGCCACTCCTTTACTGGGGAGTAGTTCCGAAAATCAGTCCCCGGATCAATTAGACCCCAATCAGCCTACTTTCCACCTGGTTTGTGCAATGGATACCCGTGATCGAATGCTGGGCGCTGGCGCCCGGACGGCCTTGCAGGTCGTCAGTGACCAATTTTCGGCTGCGGCCAAAAGTATTAATTATCAGGTCCGGCCACTGGTGGTTCAGCAGGACCAGTTCAATCGAAATAATCTTCAGGAAGCCATCCAGAACCTGCAAGTAGGAGAAGAAGATATTATTGTTTTTTATTACTTCGGTCACGGTTTCCGCTACAACAATGATGCCAGCCGATACCCCACTTGTTTTGTGGGAAAAAATGGTATAGATGAACCGGAGGTTGCCGCCTGGCCGCTACTGGAAATCTATCAGCAGCTCACCCAAAAACAAGCGCGGCTTACCCTGGTATTTGCGGAGTGTTGTAATAATGAGATTGGGATTCCGGCACCGATCGACAATTACGTGGCTACGCGCCAGATGTCCGTTAATTTTGCCTCGAAAGACCGTTATAAAGCGCTCTTTTTACAAAACCGGGGCAGTATTCTATTGGCTAGTAGTGACCAGGGGCAGGTATCCTGGGCAACCAGTACGGGGGGCTATTTTCTGGATGGTTTCATGGATGCGATTCAATATCAGGTCAGCAGTGGAAATACGGCGCCAGTTTCCTGGAAGTCTTTGTTGGAAGATACGGAAAAACGGGTGCGCCGGATGGCCGCCGAAAAGAAGCGTTTGCAAGAACCCATCTATTCCATAAAAATTGAATAATATGCACCATCATCCCATCCTGATTTTATTAGCTGCCCTCTTGCTGTCGGGAACTGCCTGCCAACGTCAGCCTTCTGCCCCGGAGGAGGATCGGTGGATGGGCGCGGCAAAGGCCGAAGCCATTCGATACACGTCCGTTGCTAAAGCTTATCACATTGCACCGGGAAAAATGGCCGGAGGTAAGACCAATCAACATTTCCAGGGTTATCCCATTCTATCCGGCCCCATTGAATTAGATCCGGAAGAACGCCAACAAATAACCAGTCTGCTTAGCGATACGAGTAGTTACCAGCTGGACGAAGCCTTTAAAATGTGTCTTTTTACACCCAATGTTGCTTTACTGCTCGAAAGAGAGGGGCAAGCCTCCCTGGAAGTTTTGTTATGTTTGGATTGTAATGTTTTAAAAATATACGAGCGGGGTCAGGAGATTTTCAGCGAAGATTTTGATCCCAGCCGGTCGGCGTTTCTTACTATTTTTTATCCTTTGTTTAAAGAGATGCCCTATTTCCAGTCTTTGAAAAGTACCTAAAAATCATCTACCATGTACAAATATATTTTTTTCTTGTTACTAATTTTACCACTAAGGGCTACTCCCCTATTTGCGCAAAGCGAAACCTTGCATGTCTTATTACTGATCGACGAATATTCGGACATTGCCCCGGCTTGTGAGGCCGACAAGATAAAAATGGAAGAAGAGGTTAAAGTCATTGCCCAAAAAACTCGGCTGGCACTCAATTTGCATCGAGTGGATTATTCAAAAGGTGGAATAGAAGAAGCCATTGCAGGCTTAGCGGTAAGCCCCAATGATGTCATTTTATTTTACTTTACCGGGCATGGCTATCGATACGAAAGGCAGGAGCACTGTGGTAAGTATCCCTACCTATACCTCACCAAGACCGAGGAGCACCTCTACGACGCTGGCCTCTGCCTCGAAAATATTAACGAGCAGCTGAAAGCAAAAAAACCACGATTGCTGATTTCTTTGGCAGACTGTTGTAATAATGTATTACCCTACGAGGAACCCATCGCCATGAATCCCGTTTTGATCGGGCAAGCCTACAAAAAACTATTCCTGGGGTCGGAAGGATATATCATTGCGACGAGCAGTCTGCCGGGGCAATATTCCTTTGCCACCAGCAATGGCGGCTATTTCACCAATGGTTTTCTGGAAAGCCTCCGTGAGATTTCCGCCAGAAGTGATGCTCCCGAAGAGATTACCTGGGAAAGAGTACTAAAGAGAACGGCCGCTATTACCATATTAAATAGTGATAGCAAACAAAAGCCGCAGTATGACTACGCAGTCGATCACAAAGTCGAAATAGCGGTGCCCAGTTCAGTTATTTTACCTGCAAAGGGGCATTAGGTCAGCCTCAAATTGTATTATACTCCCGGCGGCGTAATATTTCGGAAGTGCCCGTTCATCATAGCGCGCTCTCTGATGTTACTGATTTGCTTCACCCGGGGGATCGTTTCTTCCAGATGTACCAGTACATATTCCTGACGTTTCAATTCGGTAGGTATTTGTAATAGTTCAAATTCTTGTTCCAGAGAAAGGCCAATGTGATGGGCAACTTCATAGGTGGAGAACTGGTCAGATACGACCGGTGGATCTTTGGGGATAGCCAGCAAACCGAATAGTTCGGTCACTTTTTTGATAATAGTTTCAATATTGAGGAAGTTACCTTTTTGGTCGAAGTTAAATGTCTGGACGTCGGCCCCGATATAGAGTTTCTCCGGATAGGGATTATAAACGTGATCGACCATAAATAGGCGCTTGCCGCGGGTTCGGACGTCCATTTCGCCATCGGGATAGACTTTTTCGATCTTTAATAACTCGACTTCTGTCCCCATCATCATCATCTCCCGATTAATAAACGGGGTAATGCCAAAGGGTTTACCGCTTTCGTCGCATTCGTTGATGAGCTGTTTATACCTCGGCTCAAAGATATGAAGGTTGAGTTTTTCGCCAGGAAAAACGACGAGTTCTAGGGGAAATAAAGGTATTTGGTAGCTCATACAGAGTCTCTTTAGCATTGTAATGCTTTTAGTTACAAAAGGTTTTTCATTTACTGAAGGAATAGTCACAATAGTTGTATTTTTGATAAAATTATCAAAATCCGTAGTCATGAAAATTAAGGTTCAATTATTCAGCTTATTTACTTTAGCAATACTTGTATCGGCTTGCCAGCCAAAAGCCCCCAGAGAGGTATCTTCTTTAAGCGCTGAAAATCCTTATGTCTTCGCTTATACTTCCGGAATTATATCCGCGGCAGATCCCATTGTAGTCGAATTCGCCAACGATGTCATTGAAACGGATCAGATTGGGCAGGAAGTCCAAGCTGATTTACTAAGTTTCTCGCCAGGGATCAAAGGTGTACTCGCCTGGGAGAATACGCGAACCCTGCGTTTTACACCCGAAAAACTATTACCTGCGGCTGCTACCTACCAGGCTAAACTACAAGTAGCTAAAGTCCTGAAAGCGGCAAAGGGAGAGAACCGAACTTTTGATTTCGAATTTCAGACCAAAGCACAAAACCTGGCATTAGAGATTGACAATCTTCGCCCGCTCAGTAATACGGATCTGAGCAAACAGGAAATTAAAGGTACACTTTTTACCAGCGACGTGGCGCTGCCAGAAGCTATCGAAACCACGCTCGATGCCCGACAGGGGCAAAGGAATCTTGATATCAGCTGGAATCATCAGGAGAGAACCGTTCACCAATTTACAGTCAATGGAGTAAACCGCGGAGATAATTCCTCCGAAGTAGAAATTGCCTGGAATGGAAAAGCCCTGGGCGTCTCGCAAAAGGGAGAACGGAAGGTTAGTATTCCCGCTTTGGGCGATTTTAAGGTGATGGAAGCGGAGGCCTTTCAGGAACCGGAACAATACGCCAGGATACAATTCTCTGATCCCTTACTAAAAAGACAAGATTTGCGGGGTCTGATTTCTTTGGAAGATTATACGGGTGATTTGCGATTTACCGTAGAAAATAATCAAGTACGCGTCCACCCTACTCAGCGCTTATTGGGAGACTATACCCTGGTAGTCAGCCCGGGAATACGGAACATTAACGATAAGCGTATGCCTTCCGGGGGGGACTATTCCCTTCGTTTTGAGGAAGTTAAACCTGAGCTACGACTGGTGGGTAACGGTGTTATTCTCCCCTCTACTGATGGCCTGGTTTTCCCCTTTGAAGCCATTGGTCTCAACGCCGTTGACCTGGAGATATTTAAAATATACAGCAATAATATTCTTCAATTTCTGCAGTCCAATACCATTCAGGGGGATTATGAAATGAATGCCGTGGGCCGGATCATACAGCAGGAAAAAATAACACTCTCAGAGCTGAATCCCAGTGGTAGTAACCAACGCTGGATGCGGTATGCCATCGATCTCTCTTCTTTAATTGATAATGACCCACGGGCCATTTATCAAATTCGGCTTGGTTTTCGTCCGGAATATTCTACACTGGCATGTCCTGATCCCAGTACACTAAGCAGAGCAAGGCCCGTCATAGAAGAGGAGTCGGAGGAGCCCAAAAGTATTTTGGATAATTATTATGGTGTCTACGGATACTACGATGGCTACGACTGGAATAACCGGGATAACCCTTGTTATCCGGAATTTTACAACCGCGACCGCTTTGTCAGTCGGAACGTCATTGCCTCTAACCTGGGAATTATCTCTAAAATGGGGCAGGATAAACGAGCGACCACTATTATTACGGATTTGCGAACGGCCGCTCCCGTTAATGGTGCACAGGTGACCTTCTACGATTATCAACAACAGCCCATCGGAACGGCTACCACGGATAGCAAAGGTTTTGCCAAAGTCGAATTAGAAGGGATTCCTTTCGTCTGTATTGCGGAACAAGGTGGAGAGATTGGCTACTTGCGTATGCAAGATGGTGATGCCCTGTCGCTCAGCCGCTTTGACGTCAGTGGGGCCAGTGTTCAAAAAGGTCTCAAGGGGTTTCTTTACGGAGAGCGAGGAGTTTGGCGACCGGGAGATTCGATTTACCTTAATTTCGTACTCGAGGATCAGGCGAATCCACTTCCGGAAGATTACCCGATTAGTCTGGAAATTTATGATGCCCGCGGGCAGCTATTCCTACAGCGCACGGTCGTGCAAAATACCGGGCAGGTCTATCCGCTCTATTTTTCTACGCCGAAAGAGGCCCCAACGGGTAACTGGCGCGCCACAGTAAAAGTCGGAGGAGCCAATTTTTCCAAAACGCTTAAAGTGGAAACGGTCAAACCCAACCGACTGAAAATAGATGTCGGTTTTGGTCAGGAAGAATTAAGTGGTCGTACGGAAGTCCAGGGCACCCTGCAGGCCAACTGGCTCTACGGAGCCCCGGCCAGTGACCTCAAAGCCAAAGTTGAAGCTCAGTTGAGTCCTATGACCACCCGTTTTGAGGATTATCCCAGTTTTGTATTTGATGACCCTGCGCGTTCCTTTAGTGATCGGGCCACCAAGACCCTTTTCGACGGCCGTCTAAGTGCTTCCGGTGCGGCTAATTTTTCGGCCAGGTTACTGGGTACTTCCGAGATTCCCGGTAAAATGCGGGCTAATATTCGCACCAGGGTTTTTGAGAAAGGCGGAGATTTCAGTATTGATGCGTTTAGTATCCCTTATTCTCCCTTCTCTACTTATTTGGGAGTTGAAATTCCTACAAACAAATACGATGAACCACGGGTAGAAGTGGGTGAAAATGGTCAAATCCGCTTTGTAGCTGTCGACGCCGAGGGTAATCCGCAAGCTAATCGCCAGATTAATGTCGGATTCTACCGGGTAAACTGGCGCTGGTGGTGGGATCAGGGCTACGATAATGTATCAAACTACAACTCTACCACCCATAACGATGCGGTTTCCCGTATAGAACTGACCACCAACACCAATGGGGTGGCTACCTGGAATATTAAGCCAGACCGCTGGGGTCGATACCTAATCCGCGTCTGCGACATGGACGGTGGTCACTGCTCTGGCAGCTATTTCTACGCGGGATATCCCTGGTACGGCAACGATGATAATAATCGCGAAGTAGCCGCCATGCTCAATTTTAAATCAGATAAAGAACAATACAGCCCCGGTGAAACCGTGCAGTTAACGATTCCGGGCGGCAAGAATGGCCGGGCACTGGTCAGTCTTGAGACGGGCACAGAGGTGCTGGATCAATTTTGGGTGGAAACCCAGGAAGGCGAAAACCAAATCAGCTTCGATGCACGCGCTGAGATGGCTCCGACGATCTATGCCAACGTCAGTATGGTACAGGCACACGGACAAGCCGACAACGACCTGCCCATCCGGATGTATGGCGTTCTTCCTATCCGGGTAGAAGACCCTGATACCCGGCTGGAGCCAAGCCTGGCGATGCCGGAATCTCTGCGGCCAGAACAGAACTTTACCGTCGAAATCAGTGAAGAAAACCGTAAAGAGATGGCCTACACCCTGGCCATTGTTGACGAAGGTCTGCTGGGCTTAACTCGTTTTTCTACTCCTAATCCGCACGATGCCTTCTACGCCCGCGAAGCACTGGGCGTAAAAACCTGGGATGTCTTCGATAATGTACTGGGTGCTTATGGTGCTGAGCTGGACCGCTTACTCAGTATCGGTGGAGACGACGTAGGTCGCAACGACGATCTTAATAATAGTGCGAATCGATTTGAACCGGTGGTGCGGCACCTTGGCCCCTTCAAACTGGGGAAGGGGCAAAAAAATAAACACGAGATCCGTTTACCGAATTACGTCGGTGCCGTACGGGTAATGGTAGTGGCTTCCTCGGCTAAAGCCTACGGTGCAATAGATAAAACCGTACCAGTCAAAAATCCGCTAATGGTCCTGGCTACCCTGCCCCGCGTTTTATCTCCCGGGGATGAATTGAAAGTCCCGGTAAATGTCTTCGTAACGGAGGATAAGGTAAAGCGGGTGAATGTACGTATTAAGGAGGCCTCCGGCTTAGCGAATCTACAGGATAACGGCAATCGTACACTTAGTTTTCAGGAGCCTGGTGATCAATTAGTAGAGTTCCCGGTAAAAATTGTAGACGGCGTAGGAACGGCCCGCTTTGAAATAGAAGCCAGCGGTAATGGTGAGTCTGCTTCGCAGGTCATCGAAATCCAGGTCCGCAATCCCAACCCTTACCAGACCAAAGTCCTGGCCGATCTGGTTAATCCCGGTCAGACCTGGTCGGAGACCTTCTCCCCCATTGGTATGCAGGGGACAAATGAAGCTATTCTTGAAGTTTCCAGCATTCCTCCCATTGATTTGGGCCGTCGATTAAATTATTTGCTGCGTTACCCCTATGGATGCCTGGAACAAACCGTCTCTTCCGGATTCCCACAGTTGTTCGTCAATAAACTGATCAAGCTTAGTGAAGAGCAGAAAGCCAGTGTGCCAGATAATATCGTGGCCACCATCAACCGAATCCAACAATTTCAGTTAAGCAACGGCGGACTGGCTTATTGGCCGGGAGAAAACAGTCCTAACCAATGGGGAACCAATTACGCCACCCACTTTCTGCTGGAAGCAAAATCTTTGGGGTATAGTGTCCCAACCGGAATGCTGAAAAGTTTGCTGCGCTTCCAAAAACAAACCGCTCGTCTTTGGAGCCCACGGCAGGAGGCCTATGGGTTTTATGCACGCGGCAATCAGCAACTGACCCAGGCTTACCGCCTATACACGCTAGCTCTGGCGGGCGATGCAGATTTGTCGGCCATGAATCGTTTACGGGAAAGTGAACAGTTGGAAGATATAGCGCGCTGGCGTTTGGCGGCAGCCTATGCCTTAGCGGGTAGAACGAATATTGCACAGGATCTGGTAAGCGCAGCCTCTACGGAAGTTCCGGAATATCAGGAATTGTCTTATACCTACGGATCTCATTTACGCGATCAGGCTATGATTTTAGAAACGCTGACGCTTTTAAAAGAAGAGAATAAAGCTGCCCAGGTAGTACAGGACCTCTCGGATGCACTGAGTGATCAGCGTTGGTTAAACACCCAAACGACGGCTTATGGCTTACTGGCCATTGGGAAGTTCGTGGGTATTACTTCGACCCGGGAAGACTTCAATTTCGCCTATAATTTTGGACGCCAGTCTCAGGATATCCGATCAGAGGAGCCCGTATTTCAAATTGCCTTAGACGATTTGACGGCACAAGGAAACGAACTGGAATTCCGCAATAAAAGTAACGCCAGGCTTTTTGTCCGATTAATATTAAATGGACAACCCCGGCCAGGTTTGGAAAAAGGTAGTAATAACAACCTGGGCCTCGAAGTGAGGTATTTAAATCCCGATGGTAGTGTATTAGATCCCGGACGATTGACGCAGGGACAGGATTTCACCGCAGAAGTGACGGTAAGACATCCTAATACCCGGCCCATTGACTACGAAGAACTAGCCCTGGCACAGGCTTTTCCAGCCGGTTGGGAGATTTCAAACGCCCGAATGGATGGTTTGCCAAATCTGGGGCAAAGCAGTTACACGTACCAGGATATACGCGATGATGCCGTACATACCTTTTTTGATCTGCAGCGATCAAAAAGCCATACTTACCGGGTACAACTGACCGCCGCTTATCAAGGGCGCTTTTATTTGCCTGCTCAGTCTTGTGAAGCCATGTATGATCAGCGTATTACGGCTTATACACCGGGACAGTGGGTCGAAGTAGTAGCGCCCGGGAATCTCTAAGCGATCTCATTTCCGCAGGCGGCCTTCCCTCGCTGCCTGCGGAAATTTAATTATCGGAACTTGAACAAAAAGAGAATTTTAGGGCTTTACCTTTTATATGATTTCAGCACAGCCACCTATGAAGTTTGAAGCGAAACGCGAAAAAGTGATTTGTGATCCTAAAATACTGGAGCAAATCCTCAATAACGAGAAAGATATCAGTCATCATACCTTTCGTGGCTTTGACTTATCCGACCGCATCGTAAACTGGCAGAATTACAACATTGATGATACGGTTTTTCTGGGCTGTACCTTTTCGCTGGAGCAGGAATTATTATTACGTCGGATGGGGGCCTGGATTTACACCGCTCCTCGTAATCTGCCCTATGATCCTTTTCGGGTTTCGCTCTATTCCTGGCAGGAGTTAATGGAAGGCTACCAGGAAGGAAATGATCATTCAGTGGATCTAAAGATATACGAGCATTTTTCCAAATCGCGCTTTAATCCGAGTATTAACGAAGCCCTTTGGCAACGAATTCACGATCATGCCATTGATAATGCTTTGCGCAATATGCTGAAGTTTGACAATGAGGGCATGACCGAATTGCGCTGCGTGGGTATTATGGGTGGGCATGGCATCAAGCGAACGCATCCGCACTTTCTTAAAACTGCGAGAACGGCCAAATTACTTGCCGAGGCCGGATATTTTGTCTGTACGGGCGGTGGGCCTGGCATCATGGAAGCAGGGAATCTCGGCGCCTATTTTGCCGGAAGGCCGGATAAAGACCTGGAAAAGGCATTAGATATGATGAGCCTGGCTCCACATTATACCAGTCCTGGTTATCACCCCAAAGCACTGGAGGTACTCGAACAGTTTCCGGAAGGGAAGCAATCACTGGCCATACCCACCTGGTTCTACGGACACGAACCGAGTAATTTATTTGCCAGTCACATTGCCAAATATTTTTCGAATAGTCTGCGGGAGGATACGCTGATTTCTATATCGCTTTACGGAATTGTTTTTGCACCGGGCAGTGCCGGCACCACCCAGGAAATTTTTATGGACGCTACGCAAAATCACTACGGTACCTTTAATTACTATAGCCCGATGGTGTTTTTAGGCCGGGAACGTTACGAAATTGAGACGCTAATATTTCCGCTACTAAAACAACTCGCTTGGGACCGCCCCTACCACGATTTGTTACACCTTACCGACCGTCCTGACTCCGTGGTGAACTTCTTAAAGGATCATCCTCCGGTTAAGTTTGAAGAATGATTATCTATTCAAATCTAATTCATCCACTACGATCTTCAAATCACCGCTAAGGAATACATCGGCGTAAAGGCCGTTTCTCACAACCAGCACGTCGCGTATACCCAGACCATTCACACTGGTGCGTAGTTTCACGCCGGGTGCAATGGAATAATTATCTAACTGGTTTTGCAGCATTTCCTGAGTGTAGGCCAGATTGGCATCTAAAAGGAAGTTCATATTACCTTCAATACCTTTTCTAATCGGACCCTTTAGTAGCCAACCGGCACTTTTAAATAAAAAATTTCGGGTATCCAGCGTAAATTCCAGATTTTTTAACTCAATACTATTACGTCGAGGATTGTAGGTCGGTCGTCCCTGTAAATAAATATTACCACTATAAGAACCACTCAATTGAGTATTAACGATCACCTGGTCGCCCTGCCCAAATAATTCTATATCTTCTACCGTTACGGAACGTCGGCCGTAGGTATAGGTCTGCCCTACTATTTGCTCTTTAGCTATGTTTTCTGCTTCGTCAAAGGAAATTTCAGCCCCAATATTAAGTAAAAAGCCTTCGTAAGTATCTGGCTTCCGGGTAAAAAGTGGTAAGGGCGTGGGATTCACATTACCCGGTTTGTTGCCGATCACCACGCTGGGATAGCCTTCAATAATAATATTGGTAGCCAGAGAGTCTTGTTCCATATAAAAAGAGCTCAGACCAATATTACTGGGGTTTACCACCAGCCAGGTATTGTATTGAGGAGAGACCAGCATAGGTTTGTACATCTGCTTCCAGGTACTGGCGATCAACTCATCTAACTTGACATTATTCGCTACCTGCTCATCAATAATGCTGGCAATCCGATTCTTACCATTGTTGAGGATTAAGTTAGCAATGAAGCCGATGGGAACATTAATACTGCCCATACTCAGACGGGGCTTGCGAAGCCACTCGTACTGCAGTATTTCGGTTTGGGTCTCCAGGGCCCAGTTTGCTTTGATATCAAAGCGAGTGGCCATATCCAAGGCTATCTCCCCTTCTCCTGACAAGGTAGTAAAACCAGCATCATACTTGATCAATAAGTCCAGCGGAACCCGATAGCGGATGGTTTGACTATCAACGCTAATAAATAGATCCCTATTCTTGATCGCCCGGATGGCGATATTGTCATCTCTGAGGTTATTGTCCTCGTAGATGGTACCATTAAGCTTTGCATTTAGGGAGCGTTCTAACTCTTTAATTCCTAGTTCAACCGGTATGCTAATTACGGAGCGTCTTTCGGCAACTAGCTCATTATAACTTTCCATAGGTCGGGCTAACTTTTTTGTACTGGAACAGCCAAGCGCTAAGGTACTCAGAATACAAACAAGTAAAAAAGAAGATCGGTACATATAGGCTAGTTTAATTGACTTCAGTTGGTCTGACGGTACAAATTTGGTTAAAATTAATGTGAAATCCAATTGTAGTTTTTTACGTGCAACCCTTTCTTTCTTCCCCTGTCTTTAAAATTAAAACCGACATTTCCAGCATTTCATAACAAACAACGGATGATGAATCAGATAAAAACAATTACGGCGCTCTTTGTGCTATTTTGCCTAAGCGCCCCTCAGGCCCAGTCACAAATCAACTGGTGGAACAGTGGCGAAGAGGAAAAAGCTTTTCTGGGGGTAGAATCCGAAAGGATCAGTAAGGAAAAAGCTAAGTTGCTGGGCTATGATAATATCTATGGCCAAATTATTGATCGCGTAGTACCCAGCACTGCTGCGGAGAAAGCCGGGCTACAGCCTTTTGACTACCTGGTGGGTATTGATCAGGAAGATATGGGCTGGACAACGGAATTAACGGACTTACTGTCGAAATATAAGGCAGGAGATGAAGCCACCATTCACTTTTACCGAAAGGGTAAAAAGCAAAAAGCAAAAGTGCAGTTTCTTCCCAGAGAGCGCCCTTTTTTTAATGGAAATATCTTGAGAAAATCTATTTTTTCCGACGATGAGCCCTTTCTGGGGGTAAGTGCTTCCAATGAAGAAGACGAAGACGAACCGGGTGTCCGCGTGAATATTATCGAAAACTCTACGGCTGATGAAATGGGGTTGCGTGATGGGGATGTCATTTTATCCATTAATGATTATCAGATGGTAGACTGGAGTGATATTTCCAGGGCGATCAACATGCTTGAGGTAGATGCTTCGATTAGCGTCCGTTACCGAAGAGCCGGACAAACCGCTACTCAGACGGGCCAAATGAAAACCCGCCCCTCCCGAGGCTACGGAATTCGAAACTTCTGGACGGGTGACGATGATGACGAGCGTCCCTTTCTGGGGGTTTACTCCGAATCTATCTCTGAAGATAAGGCCGAAAAACTAGGTATTGACAACCCCTACGGAAGTTACGTCACCAGCGTTTTTAGCAATTCCGCAGCGGCGGAAGCCGGACTAAAGGCCTTTGATTACGTCTATGGTATCGACGAATACCGCGTTGGAGAAAATCAAAAGCTAAGCGATATTATTCGAAAATACAAGGTGGGCGAAAAAGCGACTATTCACTTCGTGAGAAAAGGAAAAGCCTACAGTAAATCTATCACCTTCGGTAGCCGGGAAGAAGCACGCGAACCGGGTGACCGAAGCCGTTGTGAAGATCCTTTCCTCGGTGTACAACAAAGGGACGGGGCCAGCAGCGAAAAGGGCGTTCGCGTGGAAATTGTAGGCAAGTCTACCGCCGCTTCGCTTGGGCTCAGAAATGGTGATGTTATAGCTTCCATCAATGATTATCCTATATTGACTTGGAGTGACATCCGTCCGGCCATTGATATGCTTTCCGTAGGAGATCCCATAACGATTGGATATTTCAGGGGTGGCCAAAAGCGCAGTATTGCCGGTAAAATTGGTTCCTATTGCGATACTTACGGTAGCGGAAGTATCTGGAGTAATAACAACTGGTTTGACCGGGAAACGGAAACAGACATTAACCTTTCCGAGGTAAATATTGAAGTCAACAACTTAAACAAATCTGAAATCAAAAGCCTAAACGATCAGCTATCCTTAAGCCTCGGAGCTAATAATAATTTAACGGTTAATAACCTACAGGTTTCCCCCAATACCCAAAGCAATTTGCTACAATTACAATTTGAATTACCGGGGAAAGGAGAGACACTGGTACAGATTTTTAACGAGGCCGGTCGGCAGGTCTATACCTACGATTTAGGTTATTTCTCCGGCGAATTTTCTGATGAAATTGATCTGCTGAGAAATGGCTCAGGGGTGTATTATCTGAGTATTAAGCAGGGGACCAATAGTCTTTCTCAGTCTCTTTCGCTTAAAAAATAAACCCCTGACGCGCAAGACAAGAAGTCACCCAACTGTATAATTCGTTTTAAGGCGAATTTTTCTCCAATTAGCAGAAGCTGCATTCTATTCAATGAATGCGGCTTCTCTTTTTTATCAACGACCGCTCTACGTGGATGAACTACCCCTCTACCCTACCAGATAACTTTCGCTAGGTTTCAGCTTTTTTATATTTTTATTCTTCCGAAAACAATAACTAACTAATCATGATAATGATGTATCAAAAAAGCTTATTAACCAAGTTTTGTATTCTGGGAATGGTCTTTTTCCTTTCCCTGCCCGCTTATGGTCAACGCAAAAAGCGAGACATGACCAATGCAGCGGCGAAAACGCTTATTGACGAAGCCGTCTATGATGCCGCCCAGTACCGACTGGTTGGCCCCTTCCGGGGTGGACGCTCCGCTGCCGTCACCGGGGTGCCCGGCGATCCCGAACTCTTCTATATGGGGGCTACTGGTGGTGGTGTCTGGAGAACCCAGGATGGTGGTCAAACCTGGGAAAACATCTCCGACGGCTACTTTGGCGGTTCGATTGGTGCAGTTGCGGTAGCAGAATCTGACCCCAACGTAATCTATGTAGGTGGTGGAGAGGTCACTGTGCGGGGTAATGTATCCTACGGTTACGGAATGTGGAAGAGTGTCAACGCTGGTAAATCCTGGGAGCAAATTGGGCTGCCCGATTCCAGACACATTGTCCGCATCCGGGTGCACCCGAAAAACCCGGACATTGTCTTTGCAGCCGTTATGGGTGACCTGTACAAGTCTTCCGAAGAACGTGGTGTCTACAAATCTGAAGATGGTGGTGATACCTGGGAGCGCGTGCTATTCGCTAATGCCGATGCCGGTGCGGTTGATTTGGTGATGGATCCGAATAACCACCGAATCATGTACGCTTCTACCTGGCGCATCCGCCGTACGCCCTATAGCCTGGAATCAGGGGGTGAGGGTTCCAGCATTTGGAAAAGTACTGATTCTGGAGAAACCTGGACTAATATCATGGATGCCGACGGGCTGCCCGATGGCCCCATTGGTATCATTGGTCTGGCCGTCTCGCCGGTGAATTCAGAAAGAGTATTTGCGATCATCGAAGCCAATGATGGTGGTGTTTTCCGTTCGGATAATGCGGGGGAAAGCTGGCAAAAAGTCAATAGCAGCCGGTCACTACGCCAACGCGCCTGGTATTACAGTCGTATTTACGCAGATACGGAAAATGAAGATATCGTTTACGTGATGAATGTAAGTTATCACAAGTCTACCGACGGTGGCCGCACTTTCGAATCATCCAATGCCCCTCACGGTGATCACCACGATTTGTGGATTGCCCCCGAAGATAATCAACGGATGATCATTGCCGATGATGGCGGTGCTCAGGTTTCTTACGACGGTGGGACCAACTGGTCGACTTATGGCAATCAGCCAACGGCTCAATTCTACCGGGTTACGACCGACAATGCTTTTCCTTACCGCATCTACGCAGCTCAGCAAGATAATTCTACGGTACGCATCAAGCACCGTACCGATGGCGGGGCAATCACCGAAGAGGACTGGGAGTCCACGGCCGGCGGAGAAAGTGCGCACATTGCCGTCGACCCGGAAAACAGCGATATCGTATACGGCGGAAGCTACGGTGGATTCCTGACCAGGGTCAACCACGAAACGGAGCAGACCCAGGCCATTAACGTATATCCTGACAATCCCATGGGATACGGAGCGGAAGGGATGAAGTATCGCTTCCAATGGAATTTCCCTATTTTCTTTTCTCCGCATAATCCGGATAAGTTATACACCCTTTCTAACCACGTGCACGTCAGCTACAACGGCGGTCGCAGCTGGGAACTGGCCAGTCCTGATTTAACTAAAAATGATCCGGACAAGCTGAAATCTTCCGGTGGTCCGATTACACAGGATAATACGGGGGTGGAATATTATTGTACGCTATTTGCCGGGGCAGAGTCTCCTTACGAGGAGAACTTGCTGTGGGTAGGTTCAGATGACGGCTTGGTCCACGTTAGCAAAGACGGCGGCGAGAATTGGGAAGATGTTACCCCAAAAGGTATGCCCGAATGGATGATGATTAACAGCATCGACGTTGATCCTTTCAACGAAGGGGGGGCTTTTGTAGCAGGTACGCGCTATAAGCTTGGTGATTATCAACCGTACCTCTACCATACCACTGATTACGGTAAGACCTGGAAGAAGATTGTAAGCGGTATCCCCGGCGATCACTTTACCCGAGTAGTAAGAGCTGATCCCAGCCGTGAGGGCCTTTTATATGCCGGTACAGAGACCGGTATGTATATCTCTTTTGATAACGGTGCCAACTGGCAACCTTTCCAACTGAATCTACCGATCGTACCTATCACAGATCTGACGATCAAAAATGATAATCTCGTGGTCGCTACTCAGGGCCGTAGTCTTTGGATAATTGACGACCTGACGGTATTACACCAGGCAGAAGCAGATATTGCCGAAAAGGATTTTCATTTGTATAAGCCAATGGATTCCTACCGTATGGGTGGACGTGGCGGACGTGCTTCAGCCACGGCGGGAACCAATCATCCCGGGGGCGTAATCGTCAATATGTTCCTGAAGGAGAAACCAGCGGATTCGGTAGAAGTGAAAGTGGCCTTCCACGAGATGGATGGTACTTTAATCAAAGAATACTCCAGCAAGACCGAGGAGCGCAGCTTGCGTCTACCTGAATTAAAGGCAGGTGGTAACTCCATCAACTGGAATATGCGTTATCCCAATGCCGAAGATTTTCCGGGTATGATTCTTTGGTCAGGAAGTATGGCTGGTCCGATGGCGGTGCCCGGTGATTACAAAGTAACGATGACCATTGGAGAGGAAACCCAGGAGCAAGTCTTTACTATCCTAAAAGATCCTCGCTCAGAGACTACGCTGGAAGGCTTTCAGGAACAGTTTGACTTCCTGATCAGCGTGCGGGACAAGGTCACGGAATCCCACCGGGCCATCAAAGATATCCGCACAATCCGCGATCAATTAAGTCATTTCAAAGGCCTGTGGAAAGGACAGGAAAACAAGAAAGAGCTGATCGAAAAAGCGAATGAAATTGAGGAGGCCATCGGAGAAATCGAGAAGGCACTCTACCAGACCAAGAACCGCAGTCGCCAGGATCCTCTAAACTATCCAATTAAGCTAACCAATAAGCTGGCGCACCTTAACTCGCTAAATGGTCGCGGTGACTTCCCGCCTACTGAGCAATCTTACGAGGTACGAGATGAAATCACCAAAGAGATTAATGAAGAACTGGGTAAGTTTCAGGAAATCAAAGAAAATGATTTACCTGAATTCAATCGTATGGTGAAAGAAAACGCCGTAGATGCGATTATGCTACAGGAGAAGAAAGAGAAGAGTTCGATGTAAGCCGTAGTCTTCGTACTCTATCTTAATTAAACCGCCTCCATCGAACTGCGATGGAGGCGGTTGTTTATTGGATACTAATGGTTCCAGCCCCATTGTTCCCGTTTATTACCGGGAAATACATCAACTTTGCAGTTGCTGGATTTACCTGATAACGACCCGTATATCTGGGTACTAGATTGATTTGGAATGTATAATCTCCCACTGGAAGTTTCTTAAAAAAACTAACCACTTTCTCCCGGTGAAATTCCGTATGTACCGCTGGGTCGTCAAAACCTGACTTCTGATCGTAAGAACAACCTGCAGGTATGGGTACCGTCAACTGTACATAATCTGCCTCTTTTTTTACCTTCAGTGAAACCTGAAAGCGCACTGGTTTTCCCGCTTCTAAAGTGTCGCCGAAGCTGAAAAATTCGGTATGAATAGCAAAAATCGAATCCCGTGGCTTAGGGTCAAGCTCTGAATAAGACTGGGTTGCCGATAAATAGATAAGACCATTGCCTTCCTTTGTTAGGGTAAGTGTGGAGTCTTGGGGCCAGAAAACCATGTAAGGAAGGCTGTCTAATTCAAGTTGGCCTATTTTCACCTTTCCCGGGTCTATTTTTTCCTTGTGCTTTCGCAAAAAAGGAACAGCTAAAAATACTAATCGAGCCTGATCATAGGTGTTCCCCAGCCTACTCTGCCGCAAAAGATAATCCAGTACTGAACGCGCAAATTCGTATTGGCTACTATCCTGACTCAAGACTTCAAAAGCAAGAAGGTTGGTTTGCAAATTAGTGGTCTGAGGTAATAGTCGACCGTCGAGGCTGTCAGCAGTAGTCACAAAGGCCTGTCCCAAAATATTATGTTGTCGATAGGTCTCCAGAAAACTTAGGTCTACTGTTCCCCCCGTTTGTTGTCGCAAACGGACTAAACGCAGTTGTTGTGGTAAGGACAAGTCATGTTGCTGGTCCAGGCTATTCAAAAACCAGGAGTAATCTACTTTTATCCCCAGCGCAGCCAGTATTTCCAGGTGATCAATGATAGATACGTTCAGAGAATCAGCCTCCAACTGATCCATTTTTAGATTATAATTTTCTGCGGTGGGAAGCTTAAGCTTATCAGCATAGCCATTTATTTTAGCTAGGGTCAGCGCAGTCAGCACGTGTCTACTCACCCAGTTAACCGTAGTACTAGTACCCCACCAGCCCCATAGTTTTTCTTTATTTTGGTGTCTTATCAAGCGGCGAACGAGGCGATTGATCTCTTTCTTTTTTACATCCCGCTCCAGATAATGGTCCATTAGATACGCGATGAGTTTAGAAGCCAACTGTTCATTACAATCGT